>ERZ772956.930-NODE-930-length-20842-cov-13.837254_pt1 | contig 20842 bp, 10 predicted proteins | sample MGYA00580683_ERZ772956 | MGnify/ENA primary metagenome ERZ772956 (study PRJEB29015, sample SAMEA2738077) | human oral metagenome | biome: human oral; feature: human-associated habitat; material: saliva | place: China | collected 2212 ... | reverse complement strand
CATCGTTGAGGCCGATGTTCAGGACGGTTTCCATCATGCCGGGCATGGAGAACTTCGCGCCGCTTCGCACGGAGACGAGGAGCGGGTCGTTCGCGTCGCCCAGGACGCGGCCCATCTTGTCTTCGACGCCGCGCAGGGCGGCGGTGACCTCGGTGGCAAGCGACTCGGGAACCGTGGAGTCCTTGAGGTATGCGCGGCACGCCTCGGTGGTGATCGTGAAGCCGGGGGGAACGGGCAGACCGAGCTTCGTCATCTCGGCGAGGTTGGCTCCCTTTCCTCCGAGCAGGTCCTTCATGGACTTGTCACCCTCGGAGAAGTCGTATACGTACTTGACCATCGTGGTCCTCAACTTCCGTGTTTGCGATGATCGACCCACCAGCGGGTCGCTACCAGGGGTAAGGATACACGTATCAAGGGACCAAGGTCACCTCAAGACACTCACAAGCATGATTGTCCTTACATAGACGAGGCAGGGGTGTCGTGACCAGCATCGCCCGCTCGTGAGAAACCGCCACACAAGCAGGTGGGGCAGGCCCGAAGGCCTGCCCCACCTGCAGCGTTTAAATCGATCAGCGCACGCGGAACTCGATCGTGGTTCCCTCGCCGACGTCGATGAGGTCGCCGTCGTTCAGGGCGATCGTCACCATGGGGGTAACGTCCTGGAACGAGCCGTCGGCGTGACGCAGGACGGTGCCGTTCGCGCTGCCCAGGTCCATGAGGGCCCAGGAGCCGGGGGTCGTCATCATGACGGCGCAGTGTGAGCGGGAGATCTCGGTCTGCGGGCTGGGCACGCGCAGGACGGTCGCGACGGGGCGGCCGGTCAGCGCACGGGCGTCGGGGTCGCGGCCGATGACGACGTCACGGGAAACCTCGACGGGCACGGTACCGCCGTGAATCAGGAACGCGACGGGCGCGGCGGGGCCCGAGTTCGTGGGAGCCAGGCGCAGGATCGTCGCCTCGGTATCGGTCTCAGCACCCAGGCCAGCCAGGCCCTCGGCGCTCATGGCCTCAGGGACGGCGGGAGACTCGACGACCTCCCCAGAGGCCGGCCCAGACGAGGCCGGGGCACCCGACTCACCGAAACCGCCCGCACGTTCGGCGGACTCAGCGGTGTCGACCGGCGGTTCCTCGGCATCAGCAACGATGTAGAGCTCGCCCGAGGGCTGCTCAGTATCCTTCGCAGGCGCCTCCTCGTGCGAAGCTTCCTCAACCTGCTCATCCGAGACCTCGGGAGCCTCGGGAGCTTCCTCGTCGTCAGGGTTGCGCGAAGAGGGGCACAGCGACACCGGGCTATTGCTGGTCGCGGCGAGGAACTGGGCCTCAACAGCGGCCAGATCGACGGAAGCCGAGTGCATGGAAGGCTCCGGCAGCTCCTCGCGAGCCTCGCGGCGGGCACGGCGCTCGCGGTCCGGAATATCGGGATTGATCAGGAAGCCCATCGTGTCGACGGGCATCGAGGCAAGGGCCTCGACCTCGTCGAGTGCGCGTCCGATACGGATCTCCCCAGCTTCGACGCGATCGGCGGCGGGCACCATCCACGTGACCTCGTCGCCGTCGACGATGGTGGCCTCGAAGGTCTGCCACTCACCGGGGTTAAATGGCCACGCCCAGATCGGGTCGGTCCACACCTGCTCGGTGATCTGGCCGGCGGCACGCATGCGCAGCTGAACATTGCCCAGCACAGTCAGGTACGGCTGCTCGCCCGCGCAGTCCAGCAGCAGGACGTCACCCTTTTCAGCCTGGACGTGGGCCAGCCACGCCTGGGTGTCGGCGCGTCCCCACACCACGTCGGCGGCGGAGTCCGCGAAGTCGAGCGGAACCAGTGCCGCACCGAGGGGGCCCGTGACGAGCATCGCGCCCTGCCCGCGACACAGGAAGCGTCCAATCTGAAGCATCAGTTACTGCCTTCTCTACGAGGAACCCGGCGAGCGGTCTCAATCGACGCCGGACGTACTGGTTGAATCATCCGATTCATGACATTCATTGTCAATGTTACTCGCGATTTGGTTCCTGCGTAAACTACAACCGCGGTCGCATTGTCCCGAGTCCCCGCCTCCAGCGACGCTCGAACAAGTCTGTCGGCCGTGCCCTGCGGACCATCGCCGTCCGCAACAAGCTCATGAATCCGCGAATCACTCAGGACACCGTGCACGCCATCCGTGCAAATCACGGCCCGATCTCCATCTTCCAACGGCATGATTGTATAGTCTGCTTTCACACATCCGACCTGGCCTGCACCGAGAGCCTTTGTCACGACATTTGCGGGAGGGATCACACGAGGAGCCCCAGAGGTAGCCGCAAGATCACGCGCCTCCTGCAGCGCCGAGTGGTCGTGGGTGAGCTGCCGAATGCCCCCACCACCCACAACATAGGCACGGGAATCACCCACGTTAAATGACAGCCAGTACGGCCCTTCGGCGGTACGCAGCACCATGAGGCCCGACAGCGTCGTGCCGGGCGCACTCATCGGATTATCGACCGACGCCAACGAGGCGACCGCCGTGGCCGCTGCGTCGATCGCAACAGACAGATCCACCAGGTCAACGGAACGATTCCCAAGGCGCTGAGGACTCAGGAACTCCCGCAGCGTAATGACAGCCTTCGACGAGGCCTGGGCACCACCCAGGTGCCCACCCATCCCATCTGCGACAGCAAAGACGGGGGGAACCGCCAGCCAGGAATCCTCGTTCTCAGAGCGGACCGGACCGATGTCGGTCGACGCGCCCCATCGAACTGCGGGCCATTCCGCATGTTCTTCTAGAGACATGTGCCTTCATCCTTTAGCTGCGTTGAGCGCGAGAGACTACGCGCGATACTGACTATTTTACACCCGGCGTGACCAGCGTCTCGGTCGACGAAACTGGAACGTAAGTAAGAATAACGAACCGACGAAATGATCTGCGTCATGGAACCTCCACGCAGACACGCACCGGGTCTGACATGCGCCCGGAAGAACGCGACACCGTCGTGATCTCGATGCAGTTCTCGCCACTGGCCCCATCGATCGTCACACTCGTCGATTCCACGCGACCACGCGATTTACCGGCCGCCCCCGAGCCCTCGTAAGCGTACACGATGTCCGAGGGAGAGGGACCCTCGGGAGCGGTCCACGTCCAGGCCACCGTACCGTCGGAGTACTCGCCGGCCAGATTCGACACCTTCGGGGGTGCCACGCCCAACGCGTCACCCGGGGCCGCCGAGGTACTCGTCTTCTCCGGATTGGGAGAGATCCGCGTAAACGACCCCTGTCCACGGAGTATCCCCACCACCAGCCCGGCCGCGATCAGCGCGGCCAGCAGCGCCAGCAGCACGCCCGCCAGCGGCGAGATAGTCTTCTTAGCCTCCGAGGATCCCTCCACGACACGACGAGCCGAGATCTCGTCCACATCCCCAGAGCGATCGATCTTCCACGAGTCCGCCACTGCCTCGACGCCGCCGGAACCAGCCCCTCCCTCAAATGAGTAGGTGGCAGAGCGCAGCCGCGTCGCATCCGGGTCGATGACCGGCGCGCCACGCAGGCGCGTCTTCTGATCGCCAGCGACGGTGACGGAGGCTTTAGAGCGCTTCTCCTTGATCTCCATCTCCGTGCGCGGGTAGCCAATCTCTTCCTGAACCCGTTGAAGACCCTCGCCAAACTCCTTGGCCGAAGGCGTGCGCTCCGCCGGGTCCACCGCCATCGCCGCACGCAACACACGCTCCAACTCACAGGGAGCATCCGCTCGCCCCAGGCCACGCATGCGTCCGCGCTGCACGCGGTTGGCGATCGACGCCGCCGAATTGTCACCGATTGGGTCCTCGAAGGGGCTACGCCCCGTCACAAAAGTCCACGTCGTTGATGCCAGAGCCCACACGTCCTGCAGCGGCGAGGCGGGTGCGGTCACGTCCTGCTGCTCCGGGGGTGCCCACAGGACCGAGAAACCATCGAAGGCACCAACCTCCAACGCTCCGACCTTCGACGCGACTCCAAAGTCGGCCAGGACCGGCTTGCCGTAGGCATCCATCATGATGTTCGAGGGCTTGATGTCGCGGTGCACGTAGCCCTGCCAGTGGAAAGTCTCGACGACGCCGCAAATCTTGATCATCGTATCCAGGGCGTCCTCAAGCGACATTGGTCGCGCGCGAACCTGGGTGAGGAGGTCGGCAACCGGGCAGTACTCCATGACGAGATACGCCCGCCCGTCTGCGGTCGTTCCCACCCCGTGTAGCTCCACGACGGAGGGGTGCCCCGACAGGAGAGTCATCGCATCGGCTTCACGATGCAGTTCCTTCGTGCCCCGCGCATCGCCCTGAGCACGCACGACCTTGATAGCCACATCGCGACTCGGTAGCTCCTGACGGTACAGGAACACGTCGGCGAAACCACCTTGCCCCAGAGGACGGACCCACCGGAATCCGGGAATATCCGGCCCCCTCATGCCTGCGACAGCTGGACTCACTGATCGTTCTCCTCTCGCATCGTCCGCCCGACCACGGGAGTAACCCTGCGTAGCTTGCGGCGCATGCGCAGACTGCGCAGGGAGAAAGCCCGGCGCACGCGCGCGAGGAAGCCCGCACGCTTGGACACCTGGTCGCGCAGGTCCCTCACCTGTGCCCACGCGGCGCGTGCACTGTCGCGCGAAAAACCATGAGAAGCAAAGTTAGCGACGTCTGCGAAGCGCGCGATGACGACGGGAGCGGGAACGTCACCTCCGAAGCGGCTCCAGCCATCAATCACGTAGCGCCCCTTGTCGGCGACGCCTGCACTATCCGAGGAGGAGGTCGCCCCGTCCTCGCCAAGGTTTACCTCGTCCGTCACCAGCGCAAAGGGATCGCCCGGGTCTTGCCCCAGTTCCCACTGGGAGGAAAGAGCCCACGCGGTCTCCTGACGGGTGCGTCCCAGATCGATACGCAGGCCATAGTCGGCAGCCAGGTCCACGATCTCGTCCCACGAACCCACCAGCGCCTCGCCGGGGGAGGCCCTGCGGCGACGCCTACGCCGGCCCGCCTTGAACACCAGGATCGCCAGGGGTGGAATAGCGAGGAGGAAGACAGCGCCCGAGCCTGCGGCGATGAGACCCCAGGGAAGGCCCACCTCGGGCGGCTTGAGGGGGTCGGCGTTCTGGTCTCGTGTGGGCGGAGGCATCTCAGCCGGGGGCTCGGGAGGCTCCGGCGGCTGCAGGACCTGCGGGCGTGGGACGGAACGAGGCTTGGGCACCTGAGTCTGCGGCACATGATCGCGCGGCGGAGTCGGGTCGAACACGCCCCAGACACCGCCCGAGAACTCGACCTCAACCCACGCGCGAATATCGGATCCACGCAGGGTCGCGGCACCTCCCTGGGAGCCGCCCTCGGGGTAGGCTCCCATGACGACGCGCGCGTTGATGCCCAACTGGTGCAGCATAAGAGCCATGAGAGCCGTGTACTGCTGATCGTCGCCAATCAGGTTCTCGTCGGAGGCCAGCATGCGCTCCAGCCGATCGCTGCGCACGCCCGGCCGCGAAAAACGAGTGTTCTCGTTGAGGTAATAGCCGTTGGTGGACAAGTAGTGTTCGATGGCTCGCGCCGCCGCGAGCGGCGTCGACGCGTTCTGCGTGAGCTCGGCGGCCCTATCAGCGAGGCCGTCGGGAACATTCTTGTCCTCCAGGGTTACCGACACCGCCACGAGGTTAGCCAGTTCTTCGTCACGCACAGGCGCGACGAAATCCGTGGTCACGTTGTAGCTCATCGAACCGACGGGGCCGGTGGTCAGAGCCGCATTCGCCCACGTATCAACATGGAGGCCCTTCTTCTGCTGGGCTGCCTGCCCGCCAGTGAACGCGATCTGCGAGGGAGTTCCCAGGACGGGAACCCACGGGCCTGACAGTCCTGTGGTCGTGAGCGTCACCACTGAGGTGCCCTGCGCGCGACCGGGGATGGTCGTATGAACCGGGATGTAACCCGTATGTCCGTCGTCTCTCTTCCGGGACATGCCAAAGGTCGTACCGTCGTAGACGTCCATCGCGGCGATTCGCACACGCTGGTTCTCAGGTAGATCTGAGACGGTCAGCAGCGTCTCGTCCTTCAGATCCGTCGTGTAGTGACGGAAGGAAGACATCGGGGAAGGGAACGCCTGAACGTCAAGGGGCGGCTGAATCAGGTCGCGCCCAACAAGGCGCCCGCGGGAGGACCCCAGGACCGTCGCAGCCGGCATCGCCACGCCGACGGAGACCGCGAGAACGACGATGGCACCAAGCGCTCGCCTCCCCACGTAGACGGTCGAGCGAGAACGACGCCCAACCGTCGCCTCGCCGCCAGGCGAACTTGCTCGTCCCACGAGCACATCCTGCCCCAGGGTGATTCTCTGGTACTGGGCGGCGCTCGCCCACCAGGCGACCACAAGCGCCCACCAGACCAGGACCAGCGACAGAGGAAGAGGATAGCGAGCGAGCCCAAAAAACACGGCGATAACCGCCATCGCCACGACGGGGATGGACCCCGGGACGGCCCGTCCGGCACGCGCAGTTATCAGGCCCGCCAGGACCGCCAGGACCAGGCCGCACATCCACGGCACGAGGGCCGGACCCGAGTAGACCGACACCGGGGGCGTGAGCGTCAACAGGTCCTTCCAGGCACGGAAGGATCCGAGCACCATGACCTGCAGGGTCTGCCCCGTGGGTAGGAAGCCGTACAGCGCCTCTGAGCGCAGCGCGGCACCGCTGCCGACCAGGAAGTAGGTCACCACAACACTTAAGACCGTCGTGAGTGCATCCCACCGCCAGTAGGTAGAGGCTGCGGCGATCGCCAGGCCGCAGGCCACTCCTGCTCCGGCAGCGATCGCACCAACTCCGCCACCGAAGACCGGTTCAAAGGCCGCGACAGGCCCCACGAAGAGGAAGGCAAGAACCAGGAGGGACCATATCGGCAAGCTCGACCGGTACGTCGCGAAACGCTGTGTGACGGTCAGGAGGCGCGAACGCGTCGTCTTGGGACGAGGCCCCTGCGGCCCCACGTTGGGACGGTCGCCGTCGCGGGAAGAGGCAGAAGGAACGGAGGACGCTCGCACCTCGGTTGCAACGGGGGACGTCGGTGTCGTCTGAGCCTGCGATTCAACCCTTTGTGCGCGAGGCTTGGTATCAACGCTGGTGGTCATGCAAGCCCTCCGGCAACGATAATGCGCGGCAGGTCCTCAAGGCGCGAGCAGTCGAGGAGCACCCCTCGCCCGAGGTCTCGCCTGGTTCGTCCCTCGGCCCCACCGATTCGGATGATGGAAACGGGGACGTCAATGGGAGCCAGCCGCGCCAGGTGCGCGGCGTCGACATCGCTCACCTTCGGGCCTACCACGAGGGTGAGGGCCGAGACTCCGGGGCGCTCAGCCACTGCCTCGCGCACGCGCAGAGCCAGGTCCCCTCCGGAACCCGCCTTGATCTCGGAAAGGGTGTCCAGAAGGCGCATGGCGCTACCCGACGGCAGCCAAGCCTCCGTCGTCGTGACGGACACGGGACGGGACTCGCGCAGGCTGGCCAGAGCGAGCGAGGCGGCGACGGAGACCGCCGTCTCGAAGGAGTCGTGATCCCAGACGTCGCGGGAGGTGTCCAGGACAATAACGTGGTGGGAGCGGTGCGTTTCCTCGTACTGGCGCACGATGAGCTTGCCCAGGCGGGCGGTCGACTGCCAGTGGACGGCGCGCCGATCGTCCCCGGGCTCGTAGTCGCGCAGCGCGTGAAAGGACACATCGGAACTGGAGAGCCTGCCCGTGGACACGCCCTCGACATCCAGCTGGAAGCCGGTGGCGCCGAAGGGAACGCGCACGGTTCTCGGGTGCACGTGGAGGATGACGGGCTCGTCCCACACGCGCACGCGGCGCAGCAGTCCAAGGGCATCAGAGCGCACCGAACGCGCCGGACCCACGTTGATGACGCCGCGGTGACGCGAGGAGATAAGGAACATTTCGTCCCACGACCGTCGCGCACCCAGCGGGGGCACGACGAATTCACCGGTGCCCGAGCCGATCGGTAGCTCGATGATGCCCGATCGCACGGGCCGGTTACGTTCGTTGCGCACCGTGATCTCCCCGACGGCAGTCTGGCCGGCGACGATGCGCTCGTTGGGGACGCGGATCGACACGAGGTGCGGGGGCTTCCACGCGACGCGGGTGGCCGCCAGCACGAGCGCGACGACGCCAGCAAGCGCGCACGCCAACGCCTCGACCCACTGGAACACCGCGGCAACCGCGACGCCGGCGACGATGAGCACGATGACGGCCCAGCCGATCGGCGTGACGGCTCCCGCGAGCGCCGCGAGGGGCCGCGGACGGCCGGTCTGCTCCCTGCGGTGCCCGACCCCGTCTGCGCTATCCGAACGCTTCCCTTCCATCACTTCTACCGAGAGGCTCCTTACGCGCCGACCGCGGGTGCGGGGACCGAGGTGAGGGCGCGCTGAATGACGCCCTCGGAGGTGGCACCGGAGAAGGCGGCGTCGGGGTCAACGACAATGCGGTGGGCCCAGACGGGGACGGCGAGCGCCTTGACGTCGTCGGGCAGGACAAAGTTGCGTCCCTGGGCGGCGGCCCACACGCGGGTGCATCGGACCATGCCGATCGCGCCGCGCGTCGAGACACCCAGCATGGAAGACTCGTCCTCTCGCGTGGCTTCCGCGAGGGCGGCCACGTAGTCCAGGACGGCGCGGTCCGTGTGGTTATCCGCTGCAAGTGCGGACCATGCGACGATGTCCTGGCCGGACACCATGGGTTGGAGGTTCTTGGATCGGTCGGGCGAGGCCGAGCCGTCAAGGACGTCGATCATGGCGCTACGCGAGGGGTAGCCGATCGAGGTCTTCATGAGGAAGCGGTCCAGCTGGGCTTCGGGCAGGGGGTATGTTCCGGCCTGCTCGACGGGGTTCTGGGTCGCGATGACCATGAAGGGCTGGGGTGCGGGGCGACGCACGCCGTCCACCGTGACCTGCGCTTCCTCCATGACCTCCAGGAGGGCCGACTGGGTCTTCGGCGAGGCGCGGTTGATCTCGTCCGCCAGAACGATCTCAGCGAAGACGGGGCCCGCGTGGAAGACCCACTCGCCGGTCTTCTGGTTGAACATGTTCACGCCCGTGATGTCGGAGGGCAGCAGGTCGGGGGTGAACTGGATACGCGAGTGCGTGCCATCGATGACGGCGCTGATCGCGCGCGCCAGGGCGGTCTTTCCGGTGCCCGGTGCGTCTTCGAGCAGCAGGTGTCCTCCGGCAAACATGGTCGTGAGCGCGAGGCGCACCGCCTGGCGCTTGTCCAAGACTGCCACGGAGACCCCGTTGACGAGGTTCTTGAACACCTGGGCGAAACGCGTCGCGTCCTCAATGGACAGTGACATGAGTATCCTTTTCTCTTCGGTCGTTGTGTTGGTTGCCTGTGGGCTGGTTCCCGGGCTTTCCCGCTCGGGACCGTGTCCTAGTGCATGTACTTGATGATCTCTTTGCCCGTCGACAGGGTGATGAAGAGGGCGACCTTGTAGCCGCCATCGTTTGGCAGTTCGGAGCCAAGGACCCGAAGGGCCGGCGTTTCGGTGGGCGATATGACGGCGTCGCTCTGCTTGTAGATCGTCTGGCCGCTCGCCGAGTCGACGACCTTCAGGCGGCAGCCGTAGGTGCACAGGCCCTCGATCTCCCTGGTGCGACGGATCCCCACCGCGAAGCCACCGTCGGGGTAGCTCGCATAGTCCGCGTGAATCGGGATGTTCGCCCAATCCTTGTCCGGGGGGACCGGAGCGGCGGCGTGGTCGTTCCTCGGGGTACCAGAGACCCTGATGGCGCTCGAGACCAGGCCCGACGTTGAGATCTGGCAGAAGTAGAAGTCCTGCGCGACCCCGTCGCTGCCGGCTCCGCCGTTCCATACAAAGTTCGTGCCCTGGACCTTGCGGTTTTCGTCGTTGGCACGCGCCTTGTCGGCACACTCGGCACCGCTCTTGCCCCAGAACACGGCGAGGTCAGAAGCCACGTAGCCTCGCCCGGGCTTGACATTGACGTTCGTGACGTGGAGCTGGCCGGAGTTGCCCGTCGCCGTGATCGTCGGAGGGTCGATCTCGAAGGGCGGCGTGTTCGGGTTCGGCGGGATGCGCACGGTCTGGGGGGCCGACGTGGTGGCGTCGCCCTCAAGGTTGCGCACGGTCACGGTCACTGTCGCTGTTGTCGCCGAATCCTCGAGGACCACCTTGAGCTTGCGCGTGTCCCCCGTGACGTTCTGCGACTCGCCGTTAACGTTGATGGTTGTCTGGCCCCATCCGCTGCCGCCACTGTTGCCGACCGTCCACGAGACGAAGACTTTCGCCACGATCACGCCTTGTCCCTCCCAGCGTTCGGTGGTCACGGTGACCACCGGCTCGTCCGGGGCAACGTGTGAGGGACGAGGACGCCCGCTGGTGGGCGAGGACCACGGTCCGGCCTGACCCTCGCCGTTGACGGCCCGGACCCGAACGGCGTAGTCGCGCCCGTTGACCACGGAGAGCGTGGTCGACAGTCCATGCACGGTGATCGGTTCGTCGGTGTTGACCTGGACCTCGTAGTGGTCGATCTTCGACCCGCCGTCACTCTCAGGAGCAACCCACGAGACCTTCAACACCGAGTCACCGGCCTCCACCTTGGGCGCAACCATCTGGCTGGGCTTTCCGACCGTCGTAATCCTATTCGACGCCGCGGAGGGCTTGGAATCGCCCTCGCTGCTGGTGGCGACAACGGAGAAGGAGTAGCCGCGACCGGCGCTGAGCCCATCGACCGTACACGAGCCGGCGGTGCAGGTGGCCGACACCTGCTGGCCCGAGTCAGCGTCAAGGACCCGGTAGCCGGTGACGGTGGCGCCGTTGGTCGCGCCCGGGGTGAAGGTCACGCGAGCGCCGCTCGTCCCCCTGGCCTCGGCGCGCACTCCCGTGGGGGCATCCGGCGCACCGACGACGGTGACGGTGATGTTGCCCTGGGCCGAGCGAGACGGGTCGCCCAGGTAGTCGTTGAGGCGGTAGGTGACCTTGATGGTTCCCACCGCGTCGGGGGTGATCGACACGACCGTCCCCTCGGCGTGCACCCGCCCGGCTCCCAGTCCCACGACCGCACCCTCGAGGGTCAGCGGGGAATCGGGGAAGGGATTGATGGCACGGGAGGCGACGTCCACCCGCACCGTTTCGTCAACCCGGGCCCGTTCCTGGTAGTCAGGCGCGCTGACGTGAGGCTTGGAGGAGGCCACGACCTCGACGGGGACGGAACCCGACACCGAGTTGCCGTCCGTGTCGGTCACGCTCACAGCGATGCTTCCGGCCGGGCCTCGGGCCGTGCCCTGGGCCGCGGTCACGGTGAGCGTCGAACCCGACACCGAGGCGCTGATGCCATCGGGGACGGTGCCCACCGAGTAGGTGAAGGTCGAGGGGTCGCCGCCCTCGGGATCGGTGACTCCGAGCGCCAGGTTCTGGGTGACGGCCTCGCCCCCGGCCTCGACGCGCACGCCGGTCGGGGTGAAGGTGGGCGGCTGGTTCTGGGTCGCGCGCACCCGAACGGGTACGGACAGGCTCGATGACAGAGCGCCCGCGTCATCCCCGTCGCTGACCTGAATGGTGAATGCCGTGTTTCCGGAGAAGCTCTCGGCCGCGCTGATCGTCAACTGCGTCGCACCCTCGGCGCTCACCGATGTCAGCCCCGCCTGGGCGGCCGGAGAGGACCCCTCCACCAGCTGCGCAGAACGCCCCGATCGCACGATGACGTAGTCGGCGAGGGAGATCGTGCGCTGGGATCCCGCGTCCACCTCGATCGGGAGGTTCGCGTTATTCAGGAAGGGCGCGGTGGCGTTGCGTCCGGGCACGGTGACGACGGCGGAGTTGGTCAGTCCGTCGCGGTCGGTGATCGTGTAGACGACGAGGCGCAGCTGATCGGAGACCGGGATCAGCAGGTCCTGGCCGCTCACGTTCACCCCGGACTCGCCGGTGGTGACCTTCAGCTCGTCCACCGACCCGTCGGGGTCGTCGTCGTTGTCGACGACGCGCACGCGCACGGCCGACCCGTCCTCGGGCAGCTCCGTGTAGGCCACGTAGTCGTCGCGGGCAACGGGGGCCTTGAGGGGGACGTCCTCGGATACGTAGATGGTGGCCAAACCGGTGGCGGAGCCGCCTCGGCCGTCCGAGACCGTGTAGGCGACCGCGTAGTTGCCGGGTTCGGATGGGGTGCGCACCGAGATCGTGGTCGCGGAGCGGACCTGAGGATTGAGCGCGGGCGTGGCCGTCGTCAGGCCACCCTCGTCCAGGGTGAGCGTGTCGCCGTCGGGATCGACGTCGTTGGACAGGACGTTGATGTTGAGGACGCGATCAGGGCGGGCCTGCACGGTGTCCGGGACGGCCACGGGGTTCTGGTTGGACGTGGGTGAGGGGGAGATCGCGACGCGCACGCGGGCGGAGGCGCGCGCTCCCTTGCGGTCCTCGACCGTGTAGGTGAAGGTGTCGGTGCCGACCGCCCCGCGATTGGGCGTGTAGTCGATCCAGGTGGCCGAGGCGGTGGCCACGCCCTGGGTCGGCGAGGAGTCCACGCCGACCAGCGTCACCGAGTCGCCGTCGGGATCGATGCCGCTCAGCGTGACGGGGATCGTCACGGCCTGACCGGCGCTCGTCCACGCATTGAGGGTCCTCGGACGGGGGGCCTCGTTGCTGTCGGAATCCGGGATGACCTCGAAGGTGACCGTACTGGAAGCGTGGTTTCCTGCGGAGTCGATGACCGAGTAGGTAACTTCAAGGAGTCCGGGGCTGGTTCCGGCCTCAAGACGCACCTGGTTTCCAGTCACGAAGGGCGTTCCGACCGCCGAGGCCTGGTCGTACTCGAGAGTCGACTCGACCTGGAGGTTCAGACCGGCCGGGGAGCGGTCGTTGGACAGAACCGAGACCGTTCCGACGTCGCCGACGCGCACCTTCGCCCGGTCGGGCCGCAGCACGGGTGCCATGTCGGAGCGATCCGAAGCGCCGGGAATCACGGTCACCTCGGCGGTGGCACTTCCCTGACCATTAGAGACCGTGTAGGAAAAGGTCACGGTCTTGTCGATGCCCGCATGGGCGGTGATCCGCAGGAGGTGGCGTTCGATGAGCGCAACCTCAATATCGGGCGCCTTCGTCGTATCCACCGAGGTCACTGAGAGCATGCCTCCGGCGGGGTCGTAATCGTTACCCAGGGGATTGATCAGGACAGATCCGCCCTGGGGTAGGACGGCGGTGTCGTTCTCTGCGATGGGACGCACCGAGGAGGAAGCCACAACCTCCACGCGGATGATACCCAGCGTCGTCGCGATCCCGTCAGAGACCGTGTAGGCGAAGGAGTAGGATCCGGGCTGCTGCGCCCGAAAGTCGATGGTTCCTCGGTCGAGGTCCGGGGTGAGAGTCGCGCCCGACGGGGCTCCGGAGACGGCGGCGAGGGAGAGCGGATCGCCGTTGGGGTCGGTGTCATTCTTGAGCGGGTCAAGGGTGACGGTCTCGCCCGGCTGAGCCTGGAAAAGGTCGCCGTTGGCCGAAGGCGGGAGGTTGCCCGCCTCCTGGACGTTCACCACGAGCTCTCCGCGGGCCTCGGCCCCCTGGTCGTCAGCCACCGTCAGGACGACGGTCTTGGGGCCAGCCGACGCCCCCTCCTCCGCGATGGTTACGGTGCCGTCTTCGACGAATGAGACGTTCAGGCCAGTCGGAGCCTGGACCTCCTTGAGGTAGATCGGGTCACCGTCGGGATCACGCCAGTCACTGAGGGCCTGGTACTGGATCTGCGCGCCCACCCCGATCTTGACGGAGGAAGAACGCACCTGAGTGGGGGCCTCGTTCTGGCCGTAGGGGTGGATCGTGACCTGAACGTGGGCGGAAGCGGAAGCCCGCCCATCCGAGGCATCGTAGGTAAAGGACGTGGATCCGCTCTGGTCTGCTGATACGTCCTCGATTTGCAGGGCGCGCCCGCTACGAGCCACGACCACAGAACCCCATCCCGGCTGCGTGGTCGGGGTGACGGTGAGCACGTCCCCGTCCAGGTCGGAATCGTTGTCCAGGACGGGCAGAATGGTCGAGCGTCCCGGGCGGATACCAAACTCGTCGTCGACGGCCTCGGGCGGAGTATTCTCCTCGCGCTGCTGCGGGTCGGCCACCTCGTTGGTGAGCTCCGGGCTATCCTGCTCTTCTTCGCTCTCTTCGAGCTGATTCTCGACCTCATCCCAGTTGTCCATCAGGACCATGTTTGAGTCGGGCAACCACACGTTCCCCTCGGCGACGTCGTTGAGGACGATGGCCTTGCGATTGGTGCGGAAGACAACCTCGCGGGCGGAGACGAGCGTATCGACGACCATCTGCTCGTTCGAGGCCGGATCCTTGCAGGAGCGCACATACGCACCCGATCCGCTCCACGCACCGTAGGCACATCCTTCATGCCGCACAGGCGCCGCCGGGATGCCGGTCGGGGACCCCTCGGCGGCGGGCGTGATCACGGGTTGCCCACCCGTCAGCGGAATCGCTACAAGAGAGGTGGCGGTGGCCATCAGGACCGAGTCATCCTTCGGTCCGGCCTGCTGCAGGACGGCATCGGCCTCTATACCGGCCGCGCCGAGGTCGAGGGTCTTATTCCCGGGCAGAAAGAGGGTGTTAGAGGCAGAGTCAAGGGCGACAACCTGATCGCCGACGACCGTGATGGAAAGGCGGGCACCATCGGGAATCCCGGTGACCTGAGTGGTCTTCGCTTGATCGACTGACCCGCTGCGCTTGACGGTCGTGAGCGTTCCCGAGTTCGACAGGGAGTACACGGAGCCGTCCTCGCCGGTCACGAATGCACTGGCCCCCATGTTCGAGGCCAGAGCTGCAGAGTCGACGAGATTGGAGGGGCTCGGAGACGTCGCAGACGTTGTCCACAGGGTGCCATCGGCAGCGTTGAGGACGCCGAGGACGTCACCCCCCTGCATCGCGCTCGAGCCGGCGGGCAGGGCCGTCGGAGAGCCGAGGGCGACCTGGGTGACGTTGACGGGGGCAACGGTCAGTGAGCCAAGGTCGGAGACGGTCACCGTTTCGCCAGCCTGGCCAACGTCGAAGTTGGTAGCCTCGGTGCGCAGGGCACCATCAAGAATGCGGGCTTCGTAGTCGAGGTGGCCGACCAACTGCTTGGACTTGTTAGTCACCCAGATACCGCCATCATTGACGTTGACCTGAGTCACTTCGGCGCCCTTGTAAATGACGCCTGCGATGCACAGCGCAGCAACGACGAGCATGAGAACAAACGCCGGCAGACGTCGCCTCACACCGGTTACGTTTCGTCGCTTGTGCGCGCGCATTGACCCTCTCCCGATTGCTGAGTAGTGCCCGCACAATAGTGTGGCACAACTTCAACCCAGCCTAATAGTTAATCAGAATCTATCAGAGGCGAGATTACTTAACAACTAGAGGGCGGCTCGCCGCAGAACGAAGGGCCGCCCTCTAGAAAAGGCACTTTGTCAGCTTCAAATAATTGGCGAGTAAATCACTCCCCGTTGAAGGTGAACGCGCGATCCTTTCCTTCTCCGGTGACACCAACGGTGACAACCTGACCAGGTTGCAATTCTCCGAAGAGGATGCGCTCGGACAGTGCATCCTCGATCTCGCGCTGAATCGCGCGGCGCAGCGGACGCGCACCCAGGACCGGGTCGAAGCCCACGTCAGCAAGCAGCTCGCGCGCCTCGTCGGTCAACTGCAGGCGCATATCCTGAGCCTCCATGCGCTTGGCCAGCTTGGCGATCATCAGATCCACGATGCGAGAGATCTCCGGCTTGGTCAGCGGCGGGAACACGATCGTATCATCAACACGGTTGAGGAACTCGGGACGGAAATGCTGCTTGAGCTCCTCCGCAACCTTCGACTTCATACGACCGTAGTCGTGCGTCGAATTGTCCGCGGTCTGGAAGCCCGTGAGGACACCCTTGTTGATGTCTCGGGTACCCAGGTTCGTCGTCATGATGATGACAGTGTTCTTGAAGTCCACCTTGCGACCCTGCGAGTCTGTCAGGCGGCCCTCTTCCAGGATCTGAAGCAGCGAGTTGAAGATGTCCGGGTGAGCCTTCTCGACCTCGTCGAAGAGGACAACCGAGAACGGCTTACGACGAACCTTCTCCGTGAGCTGGCCCCCCTCGTCATAGCCAACGTAGCCCGGAGGAGCACCGAAGAGGCGCGAGGCCGTATGCTTCTCGGAGAACTCAGACATATCCAGCTGGATCAGGGCGTCCTCGTCGCCGAAAAGGAACTCGGCAAGGGCCTTGGCCAGCTCAGTCTTACCAACGCCGGTCGGGCCGGCGAAGATAAACGAGCCGCCGGGACGGTTCGGATCCTTCAGACCCGAGCGCGTACGCCGGATCGACTGGGCAAGCGCCTTGACGGCCTCATCCTGGCCGATAACGCGCTTGTGCAGCTCGTCTTCCATCTTGAGTAGCTTCGCGGTTTCGGTCTGGGTGAGACGCACGACCGGGATACCGGTCGACATGGCCAGGACCTCGGCGATCTCCTGATCCCCGACCTCGGCGATCTCGTCGGACTCGCCGCCCTTCCAGGCCTCTTCCTTCGCCTTGCGCTCCTCGTTCAGCTTCGACTCCTCGTCGCGCAGCGACGCGGCCTTCTCGAAGTCCTGATCATCGATGGCCGCCTCCTTGCTGCGGCGCACCTCGGCGATCTTCTCATCGATCTCGCGCAGCTCCGGCGGGGCGGTCATGCGACGAATGCGCAGTCGCGCACCGGCCTCGTCGACCAGGTCGATAGCCTTATCCGGGAGGAATCGATCCGAGATATAGCGGTCCGCCAGCTCGGCGGCCGCCTGGATCGCAGCGTCCGTGATGATAACCCGGTGGTGAGCCTCGTAGCGGTCGCGCAGACCCTTCAGGATCTCGACCGTCTCATCGACGCTGGGCTCATCGACCTTGACCGGCTGGAAGCGACGCTCAAGGGCAGCGTCTTTCTCGATGTACTTGCGGTACTCGTCGTTCGTGGTCGCACCGATCGTCTGGAGCTCGCCGCGGGCCAGCATGGGCTTGAGCATCTGGGCGGCGTCGATGGATCCCTCAGCGGCACCAGCACCCACGAGGGTGTGGATCTCGTCGATGAACAGGATGATGTCGCCGCGCGTGCGGATCTCCTTGAGGACCTTCTTCAGACGCTCCTCGAAGTCGCCGCGGTAACGCGAACCCGCGACCAGCGACCCCATGTCAAGGCTGTAGATCTGCTTATCCTTGATGGTCTCAGGCACGTCGCCGTGCACGATCGCCTGGGCGAGGCCTTCAACGACCGCGGTCTTACCGACGCCGGGTTCACCGATCAGGACCGGGTTGTTCTTCGTGCGGCGCGAGAGGACCTGCATGACGCGCTCCATCTCGACGCGACGACCGATGACGGGGTCCAGCTTGTTCTCACGCGCAGCCTGCGTCAGGTTGCGACCAAACTGCTCAAGGATCGCGGAATTCGAGCGCTCGGGTCCGCCCGAGCCACCCACGCCCGCACCCACCGACTCGCGGCCCTCGTCGTCGCCGCGCTGGTAGCCGCTCAGCATCTGGATGACGGTCTGACGCACCTGCGCCAGGTCCGCGCCCTGCTTGGTGAGCACCTGGGCGGCCACGCCCTCGCCCTCCTTGAGGAGGCCGAGCAGCAGATGCTCCGTACCAATGTAGTTGTGGCCCAGCTGCAGGGCCTCGCGCAGACTCAGCTCAAAGACGCGCTTGGCGCGCGGCGTGAAAGGAATGTGACCCTCGACCGGCTTCTCACCCTCACCGATGATCTCAATGACCGAGGCGCGCACGGCCTCGCCCTTGATCCCCATCGTCTCCAGGGCCTTCGCGGCCACGCCCTCACCCTCAGAGATCAGGCCGAGCAGCAGGTGCTCCGTGCCAATGTAGTTGTGCTTAAGACCGCGGGCCTCGTCCTGCGCGAGCACGACGACACGACGCGCACGGTCAGTAAAGCGTTCGAACATGTCTCTCCTTGTTTCAGGGACAGCTGCCCCGCCGAACTCGGCGTACACCCGTCCCAGTTGACTAGTTACAGACTACGGAAAGCCCAAGCCACGTGCGCGCGCTTTCGCCCTGGGCGCAGGGACGAGGCCGGGGCACATATCCGGGCCCGAGGCCGTGGCAGGTGAGGCATGCAGGGCTGCGACAGGCGAGTCCGGTCCCCACACCGGGCGAGTCATTCAGATTCAGCGGTCACATCGGGGGTTGGCGTCATGAGAAGCCTCGTGACGGCGTGTCGCCGGCGTGTCGAGCCTCTCATGATGCGATTCCCCCGCGTTACGCAGGGAAGAGTCCCGGTCACGACAGTCAACGGCACCGGACAGGCAGGGGCGGACGAGCAGGGCCGGGCGCGAGCGCCAGGCGACAGGGCCGGGGCGCTGGCGCGTCCACGCACACAAGTCGCACATAAGTTCACCGGGGCGGTTGTCGACTAGGCTCACAAACGTTGGAATTGCAACGATCATCATTCACGATCTGGAAGGTTGACAGGGACATGACGTGCGAGATTTTTGGGAAACCGCGCCCGTTGCCACACACAACAGAGGGCAGCTCATCAGCACGCGAGGCACCACGTCCGGGACTCAACCCAATCGGGAGCATTACACCCGTTAAGGAGCACTGCACCCGTTAAGGAGCACTGCACCCGATCAGAACGGGTGCCATGCCTACTGATCGGGTGCACGACCCCTCCGTCAACAAGCACAAACGCGGAGTTATCGGCAGGATCCAACCCAATCGGGAACATTCAACCCGATCAGGAGCATGACACCAGCTCCTCACTGGTGCAATACCCACCTAAGAGGTCTAACGCCACTTAGGCACAAGCAAAGCTGCGGACTCATCGTCGACACGTCACTGTACAGAGGAACAAGCACAGCCGCGGAAGGCCCGTCGCCCCTTGACGCTACGCCTCCACGAGGACCGTGAACGGCCCGTCGTTGACCAGCGAAACCTCCATCATCGCACCGAACTGGCCGGTCTCGACATGCAGGCCCCGGCCTCGTAGGTCCGCCACGACCGCGTCAACGAGAGGTTCGGCCTCGTCCCCGGGGGCGGCGTGCGCCCACGACGGGCGACGCCCCTTGCGCGTGTCACCGTAGAGGGTGAACTGCGAGATCACAAGGATCGGAGCACCGGCGTCGAGCGCGGAACGTTCGTCGTCGAGGATTCGCAGCTCGGCGATCTTACGAGCAACAGTCGCGACCTGAGTGGGACCGTCGCCACGCTGGACACCCAGGAGGACGACGAGGCCTTGGCGCGCTCCGCTGGAACTCTCCCACGCCGGGGTGGTCTCGCCGGTGGTTGCGCCGACGTCACCGGGGGTACCCACGCCACGCGACGAGATCTGAGCGGCAGACCCAGCCCACGCCTCGTCGCCAGCAGAACCAGCAGGAAGCGCGAGGCGGCCGACGACCTCGCCGTCGACGCGAACCTCACCCGAAGTTGCCCGCTGGATGACGGCGCGCATCAGCGTGCCCCCAGGGCCGAGCCCAGGCCGCCAAAACCCGTTGATCCGCCGCGCTGGCCGGCCTCGCGGGAGAGGTCGGCACCGGGGCGGGTCTGCGGGGACACGGAGGACTTGCCGTGGACGGGCACGATCTCCTCCTGGGCGGCGGCGACGCCGTCGATGTCAAACACCGTGGTCACGGGTACGGCGCGCGCGATGAGCGCGAGTACGATTGGTCCCTCGTCCGCGTGGCGCGCCGAGGAGGTGATGACGCCGACCTGACGCCCGCCCAGCTCGATGGGCGTGCCGGGTGCAGGCAGGTCGCCGCGCGAGCCGTCCAGCTGCAGGTAGGTGAGGCGACGCGGGGGGCGTCCCAGGTTGAGGACGCGAGCGATGGTTTCCTGCCCGCGGTAGCAGCCCTTCGCCGTGTGGACGGCGGTTCGCAGCCAGTCCACCTCGGGCGGGATCGCGCGGGCGTCGGTCTCGCGGCCCAGGCGCGGCTTCCACGCGGCGATGCGCATGGCTTCCCAGGCCAGGTATCCGGCGCGGCGACGCGAGCCTGCCTCGGGGAACGCGGACAACCACGCGGCCTCAAACCGGTCAGCGTCCTGCCGTGAAACAGCGTGAAACATCATGGGGGTGCGCGCGCCGGGATGGTGCTCGCCCTGGAAGTAGGCGGCCCCGCCGTCCACCACGCCGGGCCACGGGTCCTCCCAGGTCCACAGGAGCCCGGGCAGGCCCGACACCGAATCGGCCGTGTTTGCACCCGCGCGGACCGAGGAGAACACGGCGACGTCGCACTCGGAAACAGCGACGCGCAGCGCGAAACGCATCGACTCAAGGAACGCCACGAAAGAATCGACGTCCGAGCGCTCCACGATCAGGTGCAGCGTCTCGCCATCGTCGCTCGCGCCCGCCCAATGCTCGACGCGTCCCTCGGGCGAAAGGATCAGCAGCTCGCGGCTCACGCCGGGGACGAGGCCTGTGACGATCTGCGAGGCCAGCGACGTCAGCCACGTCAGTCGATCAGCCCCCTCAACAGAGATGACCGCCAAGTCTGGGCGGCGCACCAGGGCGCGACCAGCCTCGAGGGCCCACTGCTCCCCCGACGGATCCCCAAAGTGCGGAGTCGCGCCGAAGGAGGCCACGGCCTCGTCGACGAACTCGGAATCAACCGAAGGCTCAGACAAGGAAGCCGCCCTGCGAGTCGTCGATGCCGTCGATGACCTCGCCGGATTCCGTGGAGGCCTGCTCGGTGCGGTGCAGGCGGCCCGAGATCTCGACGTCAGCCTCATCCTGGCCATCGAGTGTGCGTTCCTGCGTCCACATGAGTTCGCCGGCAACCAGGCCGAACATGCGGCCCACGTGCGTCAGACGGGGCGCGTCCACGCCGAGCGCGATCGCGTCGGAGACCATCTGCACGCGCGGGCCGACGCTCACGCCGTCCCACA
>ERZ772956.928-NODE-928-length-20848-cov-6.076420_pt1 | contig 20848 bp, 15 predicted proteins | sample MGYA00580683_ERZ772956 | MGnify/ENA primary metagenome ERZ772956 (study PRJEB29015, sample SAMEA2738077) | human oral metagenome | biome: human oral; feature: human-associated habitat; material: saliva | place: China | collected 2212 ... | reverse complement strand
TTGGCTTGAAGATGCGGGTGGGAAATGATAATGAGAAGAATTTTCCACAGATGTTATCCCCTTAAAATAAAGATGTTTCAATTTGATGAAATTCTGTGGATAACCTTTATTATTTCATGCAACTGTGTTACAATGTTACTATAAATAAAATAGAAGAGGTGTGTGAATATGTCACGTAAACCATTTATTGCTGGTAACTGGAAAATGAACAAAAATCCTGAAGAAGCAAAGGCTTTTGTAGAAGCGGTTGCTGCTAAGCTACCTTCTTCAGATTTAGTAGAAGCTGGTATCGCTGCTCCAGCACTTGATTTGACAACTGTTTTGGCAGCAGCTAAAGGAAGTAATCTTAAGGTTGCAGCGCAAAATGCTTACTTTGAAGATGCAGGTGCTTTCACTGGTGAAAACAGCCCTAAAGTTCTTGCAGAAGTTGGAGTTGACTACATTGTTATCGGTCACTCAGAACGCCGCGATTATTTCCATGAAACAGACCAAGACATCAACAAAAAAGCGCACGCTATCTTCCGCAATGGTCTGGTGCCAATCATCTGCTGTGGTGAGTCGCTTGAAACTTACGAAGCTGGTAAAGCTGTAGATTTCGTTGGTGCTCAAGTATCAGCTGCTTTGAAAGACTTGACAGCTGAGCAAGTTGCATCATTGGTTATCGCTTATGAGCCCATCTGGGCTATCGGTACTGGTAAGTCAGCAACTCAAGACGACGCTCAAAAGATGTGTAAAGCAGTTCGTGACGTTGTAGCAGCTGACTTTGGTCAAGAAGTAGCGGACAAGGTTCGTGTTCAGTACGGTGGTTCTGTAAAACCAGAAAATGTTGCGTCTTATATGGCTTGTCCAGATGTTGACGGTGCTCTTGTTGGTGGTGCATCACTTGAAGCTGAAAGCTTCTTGGCATTGCTTGATTTTGTAAAATAAAAAATGTTGAAAAAAGACTTGTCCTCCCAAAGGTGACAAGTTTTTTAAAAGTTGGAGAGAAAAGTTGAAATCGAAAGAATTAGTTTATTTAGCGAGTACGGCTATTTTGCTGGCAGCGACTGCCAATGTTGCAAAAGCCGAGGAACATACTATCGCTGAGTCAGAAGTTTTAAAAACAGAAAGGTCTGTTAGTTCCCAGAATCAGACAGTGAATGCGGCCGCATCACAAACGTCTAATCAGCCGACTCTAGCAGTATCATCTGCAGAACAGTCAGTTCAAGCTGTTAAGCAAGAGGAGGAAGCAACGAACGCTACAGGAACAGCTGTTGAGTCTGGAGGAGCAGCTCAATCAGTTCCTGTAGAAACTCAGGTGGCCCCTGCTAAGCCAGAAGGGCAAAGTCAGCCAGATGCAAATGCTTCTAATCAGAATGAAACTGCAGCTGTTCAGTCAGCAAAAGCAAGCTCTTCTGTTGCAGATTCTGCTACTGCCTCAGAGCCAAAGGCCAGTCCTGCAGTAGCATCAGCACCAAAAGCTAGTAATGCTGGAAAAACTGTATTTTATAATGCTGGGTCAAAGGCTCAGGCAGCCCGCGGGAATTCCCAAGCGGAGATTAAAGGTACTTCCTTTGTAGATGTCAGCAGCCACAATGGCCATATCAGCGTAGACGACTATCGTAAATTAGCCCAGCAAGGGGTTGGTGGTGTCGTTGTCAAACTGACTGAAGGAACCCATTACACAAATCCATTTGCCGAGTCTCAGGTGAGAAATGCGCAGGGTGCTGGTTTACAAGTATCGACCTATGTCTTCTCGCACTATACTAACGATGAAGAAGCGAGAGCCGAAGCTCGTTATTACGCTGCCTTTGCTAATAGACTAGGTCTTCCTAAAAATACAGTTATGGTCAATGATATGGAAGATCCTAAAATGCAAAATGGGATCAACCAGCATACTCAGGCTTGGGCGGATGAGATGCGCAGACTGGGTTATTCAAACCTGATGTATTATACCAGTGCCAGCTGGCTGGATCAAAATAATCTTCGTAGCAAGGGACCGGTTAATACATCGCAATTTGGCTATAGCAACTTCTGGGTGGCCCAGTATCCGTCTTCTAATTTAAATCTTGATGGAGCTAAATCTCTCAAATACAACAGTGGCGCTGGAGCATGGCAGTTTACAGCTCAGGCTCAGCTGTTAGCTGGCAAGCATGTATTTGACCATAGCGTTGACTACTCCGGAAGATTTACCCAGCAGTCTGCTCTTGCTAAGCAGCCTTTAAAGGGTAACATCAGTATTCAGAATAAGAATAATGTCAACGGTAGCTTTGATGTTGTGATTTCAAACGTTTCTGCTCCTTATGGAGTATCTGTCGTTAGTGTTCCAGTGTGGTCAGAAGCTAATGGTCAAGACGATATTATCTGGTACACAGCCACTCAGCAGGCCAATGGTACTTATAAAGTTTCTGTTGATTCTAGCAGACATAAGGATTCAGTTGGCAAGTACAATGTCCATCTCTACTATGTCCGCAACGACGGCCAATTAGTCGGTGTTGGCGGTACTACAACCAATGTATCTGTCATCAAGCCACAGGGCAAAATCAGCATTCAGAATCGTAACAGCGAAACTGGTGATTTCGATATTGTGGTTTCAGGTATCTCATCCCCAGGTGGTCTTAAGACTGTCTCTCTGCCAACTTGGTCAGAGGCCAACGGCCAAGATGATATCAAATGGTATACTGCTGAACGTCAGGCTGACGGCACTTATCGTAAGCGAGTACGCATAAGCGACCACAATAATGTGCAGGGCGAGTACAACGTCCATCTCTATTATGTCCAAAATGACGGTCGCTTGGTTGGTGTAAGCGGCACTAAAACGACCGTTTCTCTTGGAAAACCTAAAGGCACCATCAGTATTCAAAATCGAAATAAAGAAACCGGCGATTTTGATATTGTAGTTTCAGGTATCGTATCTCCAGGCGGTCTTAAGAATGTTTCCTTGCCAACCTGGTCAGAGGCCAACGGTCAAGATGATATCAAGTGGTACAACGCAGAACGTCAGCCGGATGGTACCTATCGTAAGCGAGTCCGTGTGAGTGATCACAAAAATGTTGAGGGCGAGTACAATATTCATCTCTACTATGTGCAAAATGATGGCAAGCTGGTTGGTGCTGGTGGCATAAAAACTAATGTTTCTCTAGGTAAGCCAAAGGGCAACATCAGTATCCAAAATAAGAATAATGTCAACGGCAGTTTTGATGTTGTGATTTCAAACGTTTCTGCCCCTTATGAAGTGTCTGCTGTCAGTGTTCCGGTTTGGTCTGAAGCTAACGGTCAAGACGATATTATCTGGTATACAGCTACTCAGCAGGCTAATGGTACCTATAAAGTTACTGTTGAATCTAGTAAACATAAAGACTCAGTTGGTAAGTATCATATCCATCTTTACTATGTCCGTAACGACGGGCAGTTAGTCGGTGTTGGCGGTACTACAACCAATGTGTCAGCAGTTAAACCACAGGGCAAAATCAGTATCCAAAATCGTAACAGCGAAAATGGCGATTTTGATATTGTGGTTTCAGATATTGTATCGCCAGGCGGTCTCAAGACTGTTTCCCTGCCAACCTGGTCAGAGGCCAACGGTCAGGATGATATCAAATGGTACAACGCTGAGCGTCAGCCGGATGGTACCTATCGTAAGCGAGTTCGTGCGAGCGACCATAACAACGTTCAGGGCGAATATAATGTACATCTCTACTATGTCCAAAATGATGGCAGGCTGGTAGGAGCAGGTGGCATCAAGACCAACGTTTCTATCAGTAAGCCGCAGGGTAAAATCAGTATTCAAAATAAGAATAACGATACTGGAGAGTTTGACATTGTAGTATCAGGCATTGTGGCACCAGAAGGCCTCAAGACAGTCTACCTGCCGACTTGGTCAGAAGCGAATGGTCAAGATGATATCCAATGGTACACAGCGGATCGTCAGGCTGATGGAACTTATCGTAAGCATGTATATGCGCGTGACCATAAGAATAATGCAGGCGAATACAATGTTCACTTGTATTACTTAAATAATCAAAATCAGCTGCAGGGAGCTGGTGGAGAAAAGACCTCTATCTCTGTGAACCGTCCTCAGGCAGCTAGTCAGCGAGACCGTGTTCTTGCGGCGGCAGCTGCTATGGTAGGTGTCAGGGGAGGAAGTGCTGAGCATCAGCGCTTGGTCAACGATTATAACAGTGTCAGACCGCTGCCGGTTGGCTATGCTGTGAAGAACACAGATGACTGGTGCGACATTTTCACGACGGTTATTTTCCAAAGAGAGGGCTTGAGTGATCTTATCGGCCGCGAGTGTGGTGTAGAGCGCCATATTCATATTTTCCAAAGACTTGGCATCTGGAATGAAGATGGTAATTCGACTCCTAGCGCAGGCGATATCATTACCTTTAACTGGGACAAAGATACCCAGCAAAACGATGGCTGGGCTGATCATATCGGTATTGTCGAAAAAGTCGAAAATGGCATCATTCACACGATTGAAGGCAATAGCAATAACGTAGTTAAACGCAATACTTACCGCATCGGTCATGGAAATATCCGTGGTTTTGCGTCACCTCGTTATAGATAAACACAAAAAAAAACCAAGGGAAACCTTGGTTTTTTAACGTCTTAGAATTTTCTTTATGAGCTGAAGCAGCTTAAACTTGAGAGGGTTAGGATAATAACGGAAAGTCCCCATTTTTCGGACGATGAAGCCGTTGAAGTTCTGTTTGAAGCGCAGAACACCGTCAGAACCGTCGAAAATTCCCATAATACCGAGGAAATTGTAAAATGGAATGCCTCTCTTGATACTTTCGGTCATAACGTATTCCTGCAGCAGGGCTGGAGCGTAGAATTTATTAAACTCAGGATAGGAGCCGCTGAAGAGATAGGTTGCTTCCTGGGGGGTATAGATAAAGAGGCTGGCAGCCAGGATTTGGTCTTGGTCGCCGTACTTGGCAATCAGTTCTTGGGCTTCTGCTTTGCGGGTTTCAAAGCTGTCAAACTGGCTGGAAAGCTCTCGCAGCTGGTTTTGCTTCTTTTCAGATTGAGGATTTTTTTCCAAGTCCGCCTGCAGTTTCTGGATTTTCTGGCCCAGTTTCTCTTGATCCTTTTGTAAGTTCTGAAGATAGTCCTTGAAGTTGAGACTGGCTGCCATAAAGTCTGCTTGCTGACCAAAGCTATCATAAAAATCTTGATAGTAGTCTAGTGGCTTGTCATCGTACTCTCGCCGGTCAGAAGTAGCAGCTGTGATATCTTTGAAAACGCTGAGTTGGTCACGTTCCAGCCTTTTTAGCTTGATACCAAAGGTATTCGCCTTTTTGACGGTCGCCTTGCCATTTTTACTGAAGGATTTGAGCAAGTCTTTCTCCGTCAGACCAGTTAAGTCTTTGACATAATGCCAATCAGGTTCCCCGCCTGGATAGCCTGTCTGTAGGCCGTCAAAGCCAAAGCCCAAATCAGTCAGTTGCTGGATAAGCTCGGCTTTTTCATCAGAAGTGGGCTGGCCATTGCTGTCAAAGGTCTGATAAGTCTCGTAGGGCTTGATGATGAGCTCAAGAGCGCCTTCTTTTTTAGCGTAAGCCTGCAAAGCTTGATAGAAGGGGGGCAGGTATTGAGCATCAGTAGAGACAGGACCGCAGTTGATTTCCATATGAAGGCCGCCAGTCATCGGCATACTATAGAGGACAGCAGACACCACGAGTTGTCCCTGCGGGTCGGTGTAGCCGACATACTGGATACTGAAGCCCCGCTTGCTCAGCAGCTCTGCCATTTCCACGGTCTGCATAAAAGAGCGTTGGGAGCTAGCTGAGGTATGCTGGATGAATTCTTCTTGGCTGAGAAGTTTAAAGGTCATAGGCTTCCTTTCTTTTAATGCTTGCTACGCAGTTTCTTTCTGAGAGTGTAGGCCAGATTGGAGAGGTGGTAGAGGGGATTAGTTGGCAGGTTAAATTCACCAGCGAATTCTTCAATGGTCGGATTGAACTTGGATTTAAAGCTATAGAGACCACCCTTGAGGTCGTTTTCGATTCCGCCCATATTTTGCCAATCTGCTCCGCGCTCAAAAGCATGTTTGGCTGTTTCGTACCAAGTGATGATGGCTGGCTGGTAACGGCGGTACTCCTCGTCCATTCCGGCATAGATATTTTCAGAGGTCTTGCCATATTCTAAGACCAAGGTGCCAGACAGGGGAACGACAGCAGCACCTTGGCTGATTTTGTCCTGCAGAAAGTCAATCTCTTCTTGGAGACGTTTTTGTTCTTGCTGGTTATTCTCAATCTTGCCCGGCTTAGTTTTCTCGGTAAATTTCTCTGCTTCCTTGAGTGTCTTGGTCAGCTGAGCCTGCAAGTCTTCCAAGCGTGCCTTTAGATCAATGCTGGACAAGGTGATGTAGGAGTGGTCAGGATAAGTATCCAAAAGTTTTTGGTAATAGTCTTTGCCACGCAGGTGGATATTTTTTCTATTTTCCGTTTTCTTCATCAGGCCTGAAAAGTCATCCAGTAATTCAGCTCCACCAAATTGGATTTGAATGCCTTTGTTACGGGCAGTACGAATGGCCTGACGTGTGCTTTTAGAAAGCAGTTCCTCACTAAAATCTTCTTTATGGATATTGGCCTGCAAGCGAGGCTGGATGGTTTCATCTAGAGACTCAGTCCTTCCGACCCAGATAGCTCCAGCTTGCTGCAATTGTTGAATCAGCTCAACCGTCTCGGCTTTGTCTTGCAATTCGCCACCCATCTTGCTTTCTGCCAGAAAGAGGCTAGGGTCAAACTTGACAAAGAGCGCTTTTTTCTCCTTGGCAAATTTCTTGAGCGACGCCAAAACAAAGGTCAGCAGCTCCTTGTCACTATAGTCCATAATAGGACCGCGAGGGATATAAAGCATGGTCATCCCCAAGGGCAGTGGTTTAATCAGGACACTGGCTGCAGCAACCAAGTGGCCGTCTTTGTAGAAGCCCAAGCGTTCATTTCCCCAGTTGTCCTTGATTTGAGCCCAAGCAGAGCTCTGCAGGAGATTGGCCTGGGGATGAGCCGTGACAAAATCATCGTATTCCTGAGCTGAAATTCCAATTTTGTAGCTAAACATTATTTTAAAACCCACTCTCTAATAGCGTGTGCTACGCCGGATTCTTCGTTCGACTTGGTGATGTATTTGGCGATTTTTTTGAGTTCCTCCCTGCCGTTTTCCATGACAACAGGAGAGCCAACGGCTTCCAGCATGGCGCGGTCATTTTCTTCATCACCAATAGCCATGGTCTGCTCCTTGCTCAAGCCAAGTTTTTCAGCTAGATGGAGGATAGCAGCCCCTTTATTGACAGTCTTTTTGACAATTTCCAGATAGAAAGGAGCTGATTTAACCAGTGTATACTTTTCGGCTAATTCCGGTGGCAGCTTAGCAATGGCCGCATCCAGAATTTCTGGTTCATCAATATACATGCACTTGACGATTTCTTTATTGGCCATTTCTTCAGGTGTGCGGTAGAAGATTGGCATGCTGACGAGATTGGACTCGTAAACAGTGTACTTGCCAATGTTACGATTGGCTGTATAAATGCCGTCCTTGGTGATGGCATGCATGTGAACGCCTAATTTTCGCCCGAGCAGTTCGATATCCAGATAATCGTCGTAAGTCAGTGTTTCTTTGATTAATTCTTGACCTGTAACAGTATCCTGCACCAGTCCGCCATTGAAAGTCACGACATAGTTGCCTGGCTGATTAAGTTCTAGCTCCTCGAGGAGTTTTTGAACTCCTGCAATAGGACGGCCGGTCGCAATGACGATTTTGACGCCAGCAGCCTTGGCATCCTGAACAGCGCTGAAGACTTCAGGAGTGATTTCTTTTTGGTTATTTACAAGGGTGCCGTCAATGTCGACGGCAACTAATTTGATAGACATATTATTCTCCGTAGGTAAATTGGTCGTTTTTGATATAGTGCATAAAAGTCTGATTTTTTTCGCTGAAAAGTCCGGTCTCTGCTAGCATTTCCTTGGGGAAGTAGAAGCGATTATCGCCTTGTCTAGTTCCGGCTAGCGAATGGACGATAGGAGACAGGCTGGACAGTTCTGCTAAGCTGCCATCTTTTTGCAGAATTTCTATCTGGGTCCGAGGTTTTTCAACGTCAGGCCGGTAGAAATCATAAGGTAAATCAAAATTACGATGGATAGAAGTATAGTAATCAGGGTCAAAGCCAACCTGCCCAACCAGGTCTCGCATGATATCCAAATGTGTTTCGTTTTCCTGAGAGAAGACGATAGACTTAAAGACCTTGCGGTTGATAAAACGCTGAGCCAAGTCAGATAAAATCTTGTCCGGACTAGTCATCCAAACTTGGAAATAGGTATTCATAACACCATCATCCAAGGCCAGATAATCCTGCAGGGTCACTCTGTTTTCAAAGAATGGAATGAGATTGGGCGATGACAGCGCAAAATAATCCTTCTGAGCCGGATAGAGAAACTTGGCCCGCTTGAGCAGATTTTGCAGCAAAACTTCCATAGCCCTGCTGGCCGGGTGGAAATAAACCTGCATGTACATCTGGTAGCGGCTGACAACGTAATCTTCTACCGCATGCATGCCATTGCGCTTGAAGGCGATGCCATTTTCTACTGGACAAATCACTCGTAAAATTCTGGTTAGGTCAAATTGTCCATAGGAAGCACCAGTAAAGAAGGAATCGCGTAAGAGATAGTCCATCCGATCCACATCAATCTGACTGGAAATCAGCTGAACTACCTGTTTATTAGGGTAAGTATGATTGATGACGCTGGCTACTTTTTCTGGGAAATCCGGCGAAACCTGTACCAGTACCTGATGAATCTCTGTCTCAGGACTGGTGATGATTTGCCGCGTAATGTCTTCATGATCGGTATCAAAGAGGCGTTCAAAAGTATGTGAATAAGCGCCATGTCCCAAATCATGCAGGAGAGCGGCTGTCATGGTTAGCAGGCTTTCGTGACTATCCCAGACATCGCTATATTTTTCATTGAAAATCTTGGTGATGCGTCGGGCAATCTCGTAAGCTCCCAGACAATGCGAAAAACGGCTGTGCTCGCCGCCGTGGAAAGTATAGCCGGAAGTACCCAGCTGTTTGATGCGGCGCAGCCGTTGAAATTCTTTAGTATTGATTAAATCATAAATAACCTGATGATCCACATGAACATAATTGTGGACTGGATCTCGAAATACTTTTTCAATCATAGTCCTATTATATCATAAATGCTCGGTGGGCGAAATTCAAAGCCTGAAGTAGAAAGGAAGAATTCTCAAGAAATTTTTGATAAAATAGAAGAAAGAAACAAGGAATGTGAGAAAATCATGAAAATTAGAATGAGAAATCAAATCAAATTAGATGAGCAAATGGAGTTGATTGACCAAGTTTATGATGTAGAATGGACACAAAAAGGGAGCAATCACTATTTGGTTTATCAGAGCGAGGAGCAGGAAAAGGTCGTTCTGAAATTTAATGAGGACAAGCTGACTATGACCCGCTTTTCTGAACCGAAAACCATTCTTCATTTTATCAAGAATGGTCAGCATTTAGTATCTATCCCGACTCCGCTGGGTGCTCAACAGTTTGTGACGGATACTCAGCACTATCACTTAGATGCAGAAAATCACGCTTTGGAACTTCACTATGATTTGAAAAGAGGCGACGACGATCAGCTTTTTGCTTCCTATCAGATGAAAATCGAATGGAAGGAAGAAAAGATTGAAAAATAACAGCTTTGCCTTGAAAAATACAAAAATTTTGGTATAATAAATACACTCAAGGGAGTAGCTAACGGTTTTACCGTTACAAGGTCGTCAATACGAAAGAAATTTCCGGCCTTGTATGAAATAGCGAGACTTGTTAATAAACAGGTCTCTTTTTTGTTTATTTTGAAAGAGGCCCATCAAAAGGAGGAGACATTTTGTCAAAAGAACAAAAGCGCCAAGCTTTTTATACGCAAAGTCCTGAGGAAGTTTTGCAAGCAATGGAAGCTTCCGAACAAGGGTTGACCAGCAGCCAAGCCCAGCAACGTTTGGCGGACTACGGTCGCAATGAATTGGAAGAAGGAGAGAAAAAGACTCTCTTGATGAAATTCATCGAGCAGTTCAAGGATTTGATGATTATCATCTTGTTGGTAGCGGCTATCTTGTCAGTTGTGACATCAGGCGGTGAGGATATTGCGGATGCTGTGATTATCCTAGCTGTTGTCATCATTAACGCTATCTTTGGTGTCTATCAAGAAGGCAAAGCTGAAGAAGCCATTGCGGCTCTCAAATCTATGTCCAGTCCAGCTGCGCGTGTCCTGCGTGATGGTCATGTTACAGAAGTGGATTCTAAGGACTTGGTCCCTGGTGATATCGTCAGACTGGAAGCCGGCGATGTTGTACCGGCAGATATGCGACTTTTGGAAGCTAATTCCCTGAAAATCGAAGAAGCCGCTCTGACAGGTGAGTCTGTGCCAGTTGAGAAAGATTTGACTGTCGACGTAGCAGCAGATGCTGGTATTGGCGACCGTGTGAATATGGCCTTCCAAAACTCCAATGTCACTTACGGTCGAGGAGTAGGGGTTGTCGTCAATACCGGGATGTACACAGAAGTCGGTCATATCGCAGGCATGTTGCAAGATGCAGATGAGACTGACACACCGCTCAAGCAAAATCTCAATAGCCTGTCTAAGGTTCTGACCTATGCGATCTTAGTGATTGCTGCGGTAACTTTTGTAGTTGGTGTTTTCATTCAAGGAAAAGATCCGCTTGGTGAATTGATGACATCTGTAGCCTTGGCAGTTGCGGCTATTCCAGAAGGTCTGCCAGCTATCGTTACCATCGTTCTAGCTTTGGGAACACAGGTTTTGGCTAAACGGAATTCGATTGTCCGTAAATTGCCAGCAGTAGAAACACTTGGTTCAACTGAAATTATCGCTTCAGATAAGACCGGTACTCTGACCATGAATAAGATGACGGTTGAAAAAGTCTTTTACGACGGAGTCTTGAATGAGGCCGGCCAAGACATTGAACTTGGTTTGGAGCTGCCGCTCTTACGTTCAGTTGTCTTAGCCAATGATACTAAGATTGACCAAGAAGGGAAGCTGATTGGTGATCCAACAGAAACAGCCTTTATCCAATATGCTCTGGACAAGGGCTATGATGTTAAAGGGTTTTTAGAGAAATATCCTCGTGTAGCTGAGCTACCGTTTGATTCAGACCGTAAACTCATGTCTACCGTTCACCCATTACCAGACGGGAAATTCCTCGTGGCAGTCAAGGGAGCTCCTGATCAACTCTTGAAACGTTGTGTTGCTCGTGATAAGGCTGGAGATATTGCAGCGATTGATGATGCTACTTCACAGCTGATTAAGTCTAACAACTCAGAGATGGCTCACCAAGCTCTGCGCGTGCTGGCTGGTGCCTACAAGATTATTGATGCAGTTCCGACTGACTTGACGTCTGAAAATCTAGAAAATGATTTAATCTTTACAGGTTTAATCGGTATGATTGACCCAGAACGTGCTGAAGCAGCAGAAGCTGTTCGTGTCGCCAAAGAAGCTGGTATTCGTCCGATTATGATTACCGGTGACCATCAGGATACAGCTGAAGCTATCGCTAAGCGCTTGGGTATCATCGAAGAAGGAGATACTGAAGACCATGTCCTGACTGGTGCAGAGCTCAATGAGCTTTCTGATGCGGAATTTGAAAAAGTAGTTGGTCAATACTCTGTTTACGCGCGTGTATCTCCAGAACACAAGGTACGGATTGTCAAAGCTTGGCAAAACCAAGGTAAGGTCGTTGCCATGACAGGTGATGGTGTCAATGACGCACCAGCTCTGAAGACAGCTGATATCGGTATCGGTATGGGGATTACAGGTACAGAGGTTTCTAAAGGGGCTTCAGATATCATTTTAGCAGATGATAATTTTGCGACCATTATCGTAGCTGTTGAAGAGGGAAGAAAAATATTTTCTAATATTCAAAAGACTATTCAATACCTACTTTCAGCTAATATAGCAGAAGTATTAACGATATTTTTTGCAACGTTATTTGGTTGGGATGTGTTGCAGCCAGTTCACCTACTTTGGATTAACCTAGTAACAGATACCTTCCCAGCTATTGCTCTGGGAGTTGAACCAGCTGAGCCTGGTGCTATGAATCATAAACCTCGTGGTCGTAAGTCAAGTTTCTTCTCAGGCGGAGTCATGAATTCAATTATTTATCAAGGTATTCTACAAGCTATGCTAGTCCTGTCAGTCTATGGCTATGCTATTTCGAATCCAGTTCATCTTGGTAATCAAACTGCTATCCATGCGGACGCTTTGACAATGGCCTTTGCAACGCTTGGCCTTATCCAGCTCTTCCATGCTTACAATGTAAAATCTGTTTACCAATCTATCTTTACAGTTGGTCCATTCAAGTCTAAGACCTTTAACTGGTCTATTCTGGTTTCTTTCATCCTATTGATTTCAACTATTGTGATTGATCCACTGGAAAAGATTTTCCATGTGACCAAGTTAGATTTGACCCAATGGGCTGTTGTCCTGATCGGCAGTTTCTCTATGATTATCATTGTTGAAATTGTTAAGTTCATCCAACGTAAATTAGGTATGGACAAGAATGCTATTTAACAGCAAAAAGTCATCTGCGGATGGCTTTTTTGCGTACAAGGCGGTATAATCAAGTTCAAAGAAAGCAACTCGAAAGGACGGTGAAAGTATGTATCGAAGTTTACGAAAGAAGTTGGAAGAAGCTTCTCCTTTATATTATGAGGAAGAAATCTTATGGTTGCTGGATCATATTGGTCATCCAGAAGCGGCAATCCGTGATGAGTTAGTCTTTTCGTCCTTGGCAAGGGGACTTCAGGCTGATTTGTTTTCAGTTGAACAGTTTCGTTTCTTGGCTCAAGAAGCAGTCAAAAGACAAGGACTTTTTTACAAGAGTGACGAAAATGGTCAAGCCACCTTAACACGTTCCTTCACGGCTTTACTTTACGCTAATCTCTTAAACTGTGATGGTAATCCAGACTCTTCGTATTATCAGGCTTTATCAGTGCAAGAAAGAACCTATTTACTAGATAAGGGGCTAAGCTATTTGTCAGTAGAAAGAGACACAAGGGGTTACTCTAGGAAATACGGTTGGGTTCATGCCTTCGCACATGGAGCAGACTTATTGACAGAAGTGGCTTGTCATTCGGACTTTCCCTCCAGTAGGATGCCAGAGGTTTTAGAGGTCATTTATCAAGTTTTTAAAAGAGTTTCGGTCCGTTTCGGAAATGATGAGGACTGGCGCTTAGCCCAGGTGCTCTATCAAGCCGTCCTGAAGAAAAAACTGTCCCAGCATGAATTTAGATTGTGGCTTCAATCACAGAGTTTTCCATTGGAAAGTAACCAAGATTTCATAGCTTTTTCCAATTTTCGCTCCTGTTTATTAGAAGTCTATGTGCAGTTGGACAGCAAAAAACAGCTCTCAGATGAGCTGAGAGCTGCTATTCAAACATTCCATTACTGAACTTCAATCACTGTTAAAGCATCTTGCAGTTCAGCTGCCAGGTGTTTTTTCTTATAGTCTCGAAATTCGACTAAATCTTTAATAGCGTTATAACGCTTGTGCAGGCGATACATCTGGGGAATCTGATACTGAGGAAAGTCATTAAAAAAGTTTCGAGTCAGTTTCCATTCGCGGACGTAGCCCAGAGGACGCATATGGTAGCGGACACCTTCGATAACACGGCTTTGGTGGCGGTGATGAAGATGGCCGAAAACAACCTCTTTCACCTTGTATTTGACAAAGAGCCGATGAAAAGCTTGGCTTCCTAGGAAGGCGTTGAAGCGCTGGAAATAGGGATGGTCGTATAGAAAGTCTTGATGGGGGACAAAATGCAGAGCGACAATAATGGGACCATCTAAAGTCATCAGCAGTTTTTCTAACTCTTGCAGTGTCTGAGCTGTAATGCTAGGGTCGTCGAGTTGACGCTCCAATCTGCGGTCAAACCAGAAATTAGTCTTGGTTCTCAGATGCTCTTCCTTGCTTTTTTCTGGAACAAAGCTGTAGTCATACCAGCCAGAAAAGCTGACGAGCTTGGTCTGGCCGAACTGCTGGACCTGAAAATCATAGTTTGAAATTTCTTGCTCAGAAAGTTCCAGCATATCGTGGTTTCCCAGATTAAAAGAAATGGGAATCTCTTGCTTCAAAGTTTCAAGAAAGGGCAAACTGATCTTGGTCAGGTCGTTGGACAAATCTCCTGCAATGTGTAGGTGATCAATTTGTTCTTCTTTTAAAAGCTGGTGAAGAATTTGCCGCTCAAAATATCCAAACTGATTGGAGTCTAGATGGAGGTCGCTCATAAATCCAATTCTTGTCATGATTTTAGTCTAGCACATTTTTCAAAACTTGGAAATATTTAAGCGTCTTATGGAGATCCTTACCTCTATTCGAATACCTAATAGATTATTAAAACCTTGTAATCCGGGATACTTCTTCCAACCCCATGTCATTATATTACTTTTTTAACAATTCCGTAACAAGCCGCTCCCATTCTTGCCTATCTACTAAAAATTGTATAAAATGAAGGTGCTTCATTATCCGATTAGGCAAATGTCTGAAAATGTGTTATAATAAAACGATATATGAAAAGAGGTATTTATGGACATTTCAGAAATTCGTCAAAAGATTGACGCAAATCGTGAAAAATTAGCTTCTTTCAGGGGGTCTCTTTGACTTAGAAGGTCTGGAAGAAGAAATTGCCATCTTAGAAAATAAGATGACAGAACCTGACTTTTGGGATGACAACATTGCAGCCCAGAAGACATCTCAGGAGCTCAATGAACTCAAGCAAACCTATGAAAATTTCCACCAGATGACCGAGCTTTTTGATGAATCGGAAATCTTGCTTGATTTTCTTGCTGAGGACGACTCGGTTCAGGAAGAGCTGGAAGAAAATTTGACCGAGCTTGAGAAAATGATGACCAGCTATGAGATGACTCTCTTGCTGTCAGAGCCTTATGATAATAACAACGCCATTCTCGAAATTCACCCAGGTTCTGGTGGAACGGAAGCTCAGGATTGGGGCGATATGCTGTTGCGGATGTACACGCGCTTTGGCAATGCCAAGGGCTTCAAAGTAGAAGTCTTGGATTATCAGGCTGGAGATGAGGCGGGTATTAAGTCAGTGACCCTTTCCTTTGAAGGGCCGCATGCTTATGGTCTACTTAAGTCAGAAATGGGTGTTCACCGCTTGGTTCGGATTTCGCCATTTGACTCGGCGAAACGCCGTCATACTTCCTTTACCTCAGTAGAGGTTATGCCAGAGTTGGATGATACTATTGAAGTAGAAGTCCGTGATGATGACATTAAGATGGATACTTTCCGTTCAGGCGGAGCCGGCGGACAAAACGTCAATAAGGTATCAACTGGTGTGCGATTGACCCATATTCCGACAGGAATTGTCGTACAGTCTACCGTTGACCGGACCCAGTATGGCAACCGTGACCGGGCTATGAAAATGCTGCAGGCTAAGCTCTATCAGTTGGAGCAAGAGAAAAAAGCAGCAGAAGTCGACTCACTCAAGGGAGATAAAAAAGAGATTTCTTGGGGCAGTCAGATTCGTTCTTATGTCTTCACACCTTATACCATGGTCAAAGATCATCGAACCAGCTATGAAGTAGCTCAGGTGGATAAGGTCATGGACGGAGACTTAGATGGCTTTATTGATGCCTATTTAAAATGGAGACTCAACTAAAAACAGAGTGAAATCACTAGATGAAAACTCTGATGAAAGGAATTGTACTAATTCATGTCAATGATTGAAATGAAAGACGTTGTTAAAAAGTATGACAACGGGACAACTGCTCTACGTGGTGTATCTATACATATCGAACCAGGTGAATTTGCCTATATTGTAGGTCCATCAGGAGCAGGTAAATCAACCTTTATTCGACTCCTCTATCGTGAAATTAAAATCGATAAAGGAAACCTTGCTGTAGCAGGTTTTAACTTAGGAAAAATCAAGAAACGGGATATTCCAATGCTGCGCCGTAGAGTTGGAGTGGTTTTCCAAGACTATAAACTACTTCCTAAGAAGACCGTTTATGAGAATATTGCCTATGCTATGGAAGTTATCGGTGAGCATCGAAGAAATATCAAGAAACGCGTCATGGAAGTTTTGGATCTGGTTGGCCTTAAGCACAAGGTCCGTTCCTTCCCTAATGAGTTGTCAGGGGGGGAACAGCAACGGATCGCAATTGCGCGTGCCATTGTTAACAATCCTCAGGTCTTGATTGCTGACGAGCCGACTGGTAACTTGGACCCAGATAATTCATGGGAAATCATGAATTTGCTGGAGCGTATTAACCTGCAAGGAACTACAGTCCTGATGGCGACTCACAATAGTCAGATTGTAAATACCCTACGTCACCGCGTTATTGCTATTGAAAATGGCCGTGTGGTACGTGATGAAGCGGAAGGAGAATACGGATACGATGATTAGAAGATTTTTTCGTCATTTGATTGAGTCGCTTAAGAGTCTTACGCGGAATGGTTGGATGACTGTAGCGGCTGTCAGCTCGGTTATGATTACCTTGAGCTTAGTAGCTGTTTTTGCTTCAGTAATTTTAAATACAGCCAAGTTGGCAAATGATGTTTCCAATAATGTCCGCGTTATGGTATACATGCGTAAGGATGTTTTCGATAATAGCGAAACGATTGTAAAAGAAGGCAAAACAGTTCAGAATGAAGACTATCACAAGGTCTATGATGCTCTGACTTCTATGAAAAATGTAGAGAAGGTTACTTTTTCTAGTAACAAAGAGCAGTATAATAAGCTGACAGAGACCATGGGTAGTGAGTGGGATGTTTTTGATGAAGAAAATAATCCTCTTTACGATGCTTATATTGTTGAGACCAAGGCACCTAAGTATGTAGAATCTGTTACAAAAGATGCTCGTAAAATTGAAGGTGTATCAGAGGTTCAAAATGGGGGTACCAATACCAAAAATCTCTTTGCGTTTTCTAATTTCATCCAAACGTGGGGATTGATTGGGACAGCGCTTCTGATTTTCATTGCTATCCTTCTCATTTCCAATACTATTCGGATTACCATTATTTCCCGAAGTCGTGAGATTCAAATTATGCGCTTGGTTGGTGCCAAGAATAGCTATATCCGCGGACCATTCCTGTTTGAAGGAGCATGGATAGGCTTGTTAGGAGCAACAGTTCCGTCAATTGTAGTGTATTTGGCATATGGTATAGCCTACCAGACTATGAATAAGAGCTTGGTAGGTCAAGGACTTTCTATGATTGATCCGAAACTCTTTAGTCCGATTATGATAGCAACACTCTTTGTGTTGGGAATTCTTATCGGATCATTGGGATCTATCATCTCTATGAGACGCTTCTTGAAGATTTAACAAATCATAAAAAAACAGAGTTTGAAGATTTTCAAACTCTGTTTTTGTTATAGAAAACTATAGGTAATTGCTTAAATGGCTACTGAGCTAAAAATGGATTAAAGATTTTTTCATGTGAAATAGTGGTATCATGACCATGACCAGGATAAATAGCATAGTCTTTAGGCAATACCAGAAGTTTCTCACGAATGGATGTCAGTAATTGTTCCATGTTTCCAGTTGGCAGATCCGTTCGTCCAATGCTTTCCCGAAAGAGGGCATCGCCCGTCAAAACAAGGCGGTCATCTGGAAAGACTAGAGAGACACCTCCGATGGAGTGGCCAGGTGTTGCAAGCACATAGAAGTGAAAGCCTCCAAGATCATAGTCTGTTTCGTAGGAGAAAAACTCTTCTGCTGGTCGACAGATAATATCATCCAGATCAGCATGGCGCGCCAGACCAGATAGGTTATCTGTCGGTGTGTAGAGCCAGCTGCTTTCACTCTCAGCCACATAGACAGGTGGGGCAGCATAGTGCTCTCGGACCTTTTCTAAACTCATAATGTGGTCATAATGGGTATGGGTCAAGAGTATAGCAATCACAGGCTTGGCGAGTTCCTCTAGCTTGCGCTCAATCTTTTTCCAGTCACTGCCAGGATCGACGACTAGGAGGCCCTGATTATTTTCTAGGATATAGATATTTTCAAAAGCAATAAGGTTGATAATTTTATGAATCTTCATCTGATTTCCTCGGAAAATGTATTCTGCTATTGAGTGTAACAGAAAAGAGAATTTTTTGCACAGAATTGCTTCATAGACTATGGCTGAAAATTTTCAGATGTCTCAGAAAGGCTTTTATGATATAATCATAGCAGTATGACACAAAATGATTATAAGTATGCTGTTGTGGACTTGGAGGCTACAGGAACGGGCAGCAGTGCAAAGATTATCCAGATTGGCATTGTTTTGATTGAGAATGGATGCATTACCAAGACTTATGAAACAGATGTCAATCCTCATGAGGAACTGGATGAGCATATCAAAGAGCTGACAGGTTTGGATGATGAGCGGCTTGGCCGAGCACCGGAGTTTTCTCAGGTAGCAGCTGAGGTATATGAGTTGATTCAGGATGCGATTTTTGTTGCTCATAATGTCAAGTTTGATGCCAATCTACTAGCGGAGGCCCTTTTCTGGGAAGGGTTTGACTTGCTGACACCGCGTGTGGACACGGTAGAGTTGGCTCAGGTCTTCTACCCGACTTTTGATAAATACTCCTTGGGCAATCTCTGTAATTTGCTGGATATTTCTTTAGAAAACGCCCATACTGCGCTGGCAGATGCTCAAGCAACGGCTCAGCTATTTTTAAAAATACAAGACAAAATCAAGAGCCTGCCCAAGGCCTTGCTTGGGAAAATGCTAACTTTGGCGGACAGCATTATCTATGAGTCGCGTTTGGCTATCGAGGAAGTTTATCAGACGATGCCGGATCAGCAAGATAAGGAACTGCAATCCTGCCATGGTATTTTCCTGCGACTTCCCCAAAAGCTGACTTCGGAAAAGAAGCTGTCGCAGGATTTCCTGACCAATCTATACCTGCTGGGCTTAGAAGAGCGGCCAGAACAGCTCAAGTTTGCTCGCTTTATGGAGGAAGCTCTGGACCAGCAGGAGGCTAGTTTTTTAGAGGCGCAGACAGGCTTAGGTAAGACCTTTGGCTACTTGCTGCCTATCTTGTCTAGAGGTCAAGAAAAAGTACTAGTGACGGTTCCGACTAAGATTCTGCAGGACCAGCTGTTGCGAAAGGAAGGGCGATTGTTGGAGGAAGTATTTGGTATTTCCTTTCACAGTCTCAAGAGTCCGGAGAATTATCTCAAGCTGGACCATTTCTATCAGACACTGGACAGGGAATATGACAACCGTTTGGTTAATCGCTGCAAACTGCAACTCTTGGTTTGGCTGACAGAAACCAAAACGGGTGATTTGAATGAAATCGGACAGGCTCATCGCTTCTCAAGCTACTTTAATGAAATCCGTCATGATGGCAAGCTAAGCAAACATTCTCTTTTTTATGAGGAAGATTTTTGGCGGTTGGGACAGGTCAAGTCAGCTACTAGTCGAGTCGTGGTTACCAATCATGCATACCTGCTGACGCGTTTAGAGGATGACCAGTCTTTGCTGGACAATCGTATTCTGGTAGTTGATGAAGCTCAGAAGATGTTTTTCGCCTTGGAAAGCTTCTCCCAGGCCAGTATAAATCTAACTAAAACGCTGCAGCAGATAAATCATCTCCTTCAGGAAGAAGGGGAACTTCTGCAGCAACGACTTTTGCAAAGCATTCAGTTTGAGCTGGCTGATGCCGCAGAGAAGCATCGCAAGAAAGCATCTGAGCTAAGTCCGGAAAAGATTGCCCGACTGCTTCAGGATGTGTCCGAGTTAAAGACTAGTGCACTGCCTGAGCTACAGCACTTGTTCAGTGGCAAATACCAGTATTATTGGTTGGTTGATGAAGTTTTGGCAGATCATCGCTTGATGACTCTGCATGCTGGCCGTTCAGAATTACTGCATTTTACCGACTTCCTGCCTGAAAGTACCAAGGTTATCTTGGTTTCGTCGACTCTGGAAATCAGCTCTAAGGTCAATTTGGCGCAGTTGCTAGGCTTTGAAAGTTATCACTTTTACAAGCTGAGAAGTAAAAAGAAGCCACTGCAGAAGCTCTTTTTAGATGAAAGTTTTCCAGCAGTAGTGGATTTGTCAACTGAGGATTTTGCTCGAGAGATTGTTGCTTGCCTGCAAGAAGTGGCAGAACTTGGTCTGCCTATCGTTGTTCTCTTCACCTCTAAAGACTTGCTTTTGACTGTTTCGGACTTGCTGGCTCTGCCGCATTTGGCCCAATATAAAAATGGCGATGCTGGCAATATCAAGCGGCGTTTTGATAGAGGAGAGGCAGGTATCCTTTTGGGCTCTGGCAGCTTCTGGGAGGGGGCGGATTTTGCTGAGCAAGATCAGATTATTCAGCTAATCACTCGGATTCCATTTGATAATCCCAAGGATTTCTTTGTGCAGAAGATCAACAGCCGCCTGAAAACGGAAGGTAAGAATGCCTTTTATGATTATCAACTGCCTCTTGCCATCTTACGGCTTAAGCAAGCTATTGGCCGAACCCGGCGCAATGAACATCAGAAGTCAGCGGTCGTTCTTTTGGACAACCGAATCTCTAGTAAACGCTATGGCAAGCAGATTCAGCATCATCTGTCACAATTGGCTTCTTTAGATATTCTGCCAGAGGCAGCCATTATGCAGGAATTACAAGCCTTTTTTGACTGAAACTATCTGAAATCAGCTGAGTTTTATCGGCTGATTTTTTAGGTTCATTCAGATTTTTGGGACAAAATTTGTTATAATGAGAAGCATAGGAAAGAAGGGGTGTTCGTGAAAAAATATTTACCAGGAATTCTGTTATCCTTTGGCATAGCGGCTGTTTCTATCTTTTTAGGCAGCTTGCTTCCCTTGATAGGCTCTAGTGTTTTGG
>ERZ772956.926-NODE-926-length-20858-cov-3.381820_pt1 | contig 20858 bp, 14 predicted proteins | sample MGYA00580683_ERZ772956 | MGnify/ENA primary metagenome ERZ772956 (study PRJEB29015, sample SAMEA2738077) | human oral metagenome | biome: human oral; feature: human-associated habitat; material: saliva | place: China | collected 2212 ... | reverse complement strand
CCATGAAGTTTTAATCTCTATTTAGATTTTCAGAGAGAAATGCTTTTTTTGCTCGCAAAAAATCCCTTTGAAATTCAGACAGAACTCGTTGCAAATCCAGAAGGTTGACTTTTTACCAATAAACTGCTTAAGCTTAATAACCTTGAGACATTTGATGATAGTTTTTTAGGAAGAACGCTCAAGATTACAGATCAGGCACTTGGTAATGTTGCCTCAAGCACCTTAACTTCACTCTATCTTTTCCAGTTATCTGCACTATCTACTTTGATGGATAATTCAATCTGATTTTCGATTCTGGCTTCCGATAGGCCTATTGTGAGAGATTGGGCGAAAATTTTAGATATAGAGCGACAACTTATTCAAACTGCATATACAATTGGTCAAGCTTGAGATATCGCAAAGACTATTAAAAGTTCAAAGCTTCTCAATGAGCTTATTGATCGTTATGAGGCGAAAGGGCTTTTGAAGGAGGGTAGTCAAGTGCCAGAATCCGTTACCTATATGGATGTTTTTTTCACACTCTACAGTTTGAATATGGCGCAGAGGATGTTTCTTTATATTTGAGATACGAGTCAACTTAGAAACGGTATTCAACAAGGGGATTTTCAACTCACTTTTAATCAAGAGTGGATAGATCAGTTGAAGTCTGACTATCAATGTGTGAGATGGAAATTTGGGTATAGATGCAATAAAAACGCAAGAAAGTTTAAGTTTAACATAAAGACTCTTAATCAAAATACTAAAAAAACACTGGGATCTGCACGAAATGTACTTAAAGATGCATGAAAAAGGTTTTGGACGGCCGTTAATAGTCCGCTGTTCCCACAGTTCAAAAAAGGTCCAATAGCATCTGATCTTAGTGAGGGAGAACTTATGCTACTTAGAAGTGTTTACTGAATAAATACGACAGACCTCTATGTAGAAAATACAATCCCTTTGCTTTGAATTACTCAAACAGCGAAAAATAATTGGAACGAAGTTAAGAATCAAGTGAAAAATCAATCTTTAAACCTATGGGATAGTGCTAAGGAAACCTCAATTGCTATTTATGAAGCTGCGGAAACCTCTTATAAAGGAGTAAAACAAACCCCAAAACTACTCGCAGAAATCGGGAAAAGGGTATTTAACAAACTTAAAAATATTTTCAAAAAGAAGTGAAAGCAGACCATCAATGAAAACAATGTTTTCCCAAATATATCAATTCAGGAGGCGTTCATTCAGGATTTGGCTCTTTTGAAAGAGTATCAATATGAGATTAGAAAAGATACAAGTGTTAATGATACACTTCTCCTCTCTCAGCAGTTTTGACCTTTAACCTATAAGGTGCAAAGAATTATACAGGAAATTTGAAATCAAAATGAAGGACTAAGAAAAGAGGTAAGTTCTCTTTGTAATTATCAATGTAGCAATAGTCCGGCGGTGAAGTGTTATGTGCCATAACTTTAGATTTAGCCCATATAAACTATGAGACAGAAACGAAATTACTGGATAATCAGTATCTTCTGAGTGCTCCTTGTTTGGAGTGGTTTTTCTGTTTCTGCAAATTTTGAAAACACCGAAAAAGATCTGTCAAACTCGATTTTGAAGGCATTAGACTTCTTCCCAAAAGATATAACGCTCGCAGATTGACCAATGAAAAACTCCATTATCTCAAACTTTTGTACAACAGCATTAAAACCTGAAGTAATATCTGCTTTTTGAAGTCTTTATCCTTGATCAGATCCTCGTCAGTCAATTTTTCTCACCCTTATGTGTTCAAAGAGTGATGTAAAGAGTAATTTTAGTCCTTTTATGTCAGCTGGGGCGAAGGGAGAGGAGGATCGCTACCTTAAAACACACTCCATTAAACTTTTAGCACCACAAAATGCAGCGTGTTATGGATCTGAATTTCAAGTCGGTTGTGATATCGCAAGGCTTTCAGAAGAGATTATAACTTTAATTCTTGAGGAATTGACAACATTAAAACAATGAAACCTTTATGGTGTGACAATGAATAATCTCTCAAGTCCTAAAAACCTTGAGGAAAATATCAATATACTTACGAAGGAAAAGTTGCTCATCCATTATGCAAGTCAGCAAAATTTTTGTAAGAGTAAGACACAAGGATACCCAAAAACTTGTAAAATTATACAACAATCAATGAGAGCATTTCAAAAAGCTTTTAGTAGGTTTAGACTTTTGAATGTTGAGAGCTTGCTTGGAAAGGATATAGATTCATTCAAAGAAAAGCAAGCAATATGTACCAAGGATAATGCTGCAGAAGATTATGATCATATGTTTTGTGAGATTATAGGTAGGACTCATGAGGGGCTTGATCCTTTTGTAACTAGAGTTTATACCGAACTCTTGCGATATCAGCTTTTTTCTACTTACTATACTTCACACTTGTGGAGTACAAATACTGCGGATATGGTTGATGCAAGTCGTTATGAATTTGTCCGTATGCAGACGTTTTCAAAGAAATTATTGCCAACTATTAATACTACTTTAAAACAGCTTGCAGAGCTTCAAAATACCTATCCTCTTCATATCGGAATGCTTGCTTATCAAGAAGAACTTTTAAGGTTAAGAGATAAATATTTGAGTAAACTTGTTGCACCTTTTTATTCAGTTTTTTATAAACTGCAGAATGTTCAAATTAAATCATAAATCAGATTTTTTCTCTTCTTTATCTTCTCTTTTTATGGGAGGAGCTGTTTTTGGTATGTGATTGAGCCCAGTGGCATGAGTGAATGAATGGGTGGAGAGGATTGAAGCTCATAAAAAAAACTATATAGAAAATAAATACCTGCAGGAAAATAAAGTTACAATTTGACTTTTCTCTGATAATTTAAAGAAGCTTCAGGAACAGGAGGATGCAATTATTGCCTCTGCACTAGAACAAACTAAGGAATATTTTAATACAACATATCAAAAATGTGATCTTTCAACAGCAGATATTTCTGCAATCCTGTTTGAAGCGAATCCCTCTTTTAAAGCAAAGATCGAAAAAGAGCTCCCAAATTATGATAAAAGTCAGCGTGATACGAAAGATGGAAGAACAGTAACTAAAAAGTTTGTAAGTGCATGTGATAAGCTTTCATTATGTATGATTGACCAAAAAAATCTAAAAAACAGATTTACTGCTCAAGAATGTTGAGATATCGTCAACGAATTTTATCAAAAAAGCGAGACAAGTAGAAAACAGGGTGAGGATATTCAGATGGCAAATCTGGAAGCAAATAAATATATCAATGGAGATCTAGCTGATTCTGATTATGATCTTATGTATGATATGTCTCAGGTAGGAACCATTCTTTACAAAAGTTATAAGCCACAGCCTCAAATTATTTTCTATAATCCTCCAATTTTCTCAAACAAAGCTTCAAACTCAGAAAATTCTGGCAATGCGGGATCAGTACCAGCAGCTCAGAAAAACTGAATGGGAACGACGCAATGAACTCAGGCTTCAACGGATTGAAAAAATGAAGTAGCCTCTTCACAAGCCAATAGATCAGGAAACTTTTGATGAGCAGGAAATCAACTAGCGCAAAATGCTCACGCTCCTACCCCTATTACAGAGGATGAGGAGTTAAATGACTTTGTCTACAAGCGTTCTGCACACAGTACACTTGGAAACTATGATAAGGTCCTTTTTCAAAATCAGTGTATCCTAGTGCCCAAAGAATCTCAAAAAACCTGATCTCAGACTGCGAGGGGAACTTGAACTCCAGAAGAGCAACAAAAAGCTCACCAGGAGCAACAAGCCGTTCAAAAAGCCTTGGAGGCGTATAGAGCAAGTGCTTGACTTCCAAAGAAAGGAGAGGCAGGATCTGGCAATACCCAGGCTGCTTCATCAACAGGATCTAATAATATTCCAGATGAGGAAAAGCAACTTGAAGAAATAATGAATAAAATAAAGGAGTGTAGTACAAAATGTGATGGTCTTCCTTATGATGAAAAATATACTTGTATTATGCAGTGTGCATGTTCTGATTATATCTCTCCAGCATTAGCAAAAGATTCTAAACAGCCAGTACTCAAGGAATGAGCATTGATAGTCAGATTTTGTTCTGTTGCTTCTAGTATAACGGTCCCAAATACTTCTGCAAAAAATATCCTCAGTATTGGAGAGTTATTTGATGAGATTGCCATGAGTGTTTCGACTCTTTATAATGAGGGAAAACTCAATGTAAAGCAGCAGAAAAAAGAGCTTTTGAGCAGTAGTATTCCGAAGTCAGATATTAGTAAATCAGTAGCATTCACAACGACAGTTGCGACAAAAACTCCTCCTCGACAACTCTCAGACACAGAGAAAAAAACTGAAATAGAACTCCTAAAGTCTCATCTTCAGTGATCTATTTACGGAATTGATAGAAATAGTTTTGTCTTGCTAGATAATTATGAGGCAGAAAAGAAAAGTTCTAGTATTACAGCTCCTGAGGTAGCAAGTACACCAGTTGTTCAGTCTGCTAGTCAATTTAGGGATGCTGATACGGTAACCTCTGCACTAGAAAATCAATCTCTCCTCAAAGAAAATACTGTTGCATCAATGAATCTAGCAATCTTTGAACGAATAGAAAAAAATAATCAGCTCATGGATACTATCAAAGAGGTTGTGTCGGAGTTAAAATCAAGTACTCAACTATTGAATAGTAAAAAACAATCCAATTAGGCTATAAAAATAGGTTTTTGCTGAGTTCTAGATATATACAACAAAAAAAGCTGACTCTCAGAGAGAAAATCAGCTTTTTCTTTATTTTTTCTTTTGCCTTTTTACAAGGATTTTTGCTTGATTTCTATCAATCTTTGCTTGGCGGGCATCCTGTTCTTTTCTAAGTGACTTGAGAGAGATTCATGGCATTGGACGATCTTCTTGATTCTCTCATCTCTCACGGAATTTGATAACCAAAGGCACTCCAACAAATCAAAAATTCCTTCTCAAAGCATTTTCAATCCACTTTTTAAATGCAAAATTCGCCCTTGCTTTGTGATTTACAAAGACCATAAAGGTCGGAGCATCAACAGCAATTTGCGTCGCATACATGATTTTACAAACTTTATTTTTTGGAAAGCGGGCTGGTCTTTGGATTTGTTCTTGGTTAAGAACTTTGTTGAGTTCATTAGTTCAGATTCTCTTTTGATTTTCGCTCTGAAGAATAGATACCATCTTAAAAAGGTTTTTGAGTCCCTCTCCATGAAGAGCGGAAATCGGTACAATTGGAATATGCTTTGCAAAATCAAGGTAGGTCTGAGCTCACTGAATCATTGAATCAATAGCTTCTTTTTTTACAAGATCAGATTTATTCAGACAAAAGATCATTGGTAATCCAAGTCCAGCAATCTCCTGTAAAAGTGTCATATCTCTATGCGTAATCCCCTGAGTACAGTCAATCATAAAGAGTACAACAGGTCTAACATACTCAAGCATTGCATAGGTCTTATCGTAAGCAATTTTCTCAATTCCATGTGTTTTTCATTTTTTTCTGATTCCTGCAGTATCATAGACCGTATACCAATTCCCCATAGACTTAAATTCTCCGACAACATAGTCTCTTGTTGTACCTAGTTTATCCTCAACTTTTGCAAGTTCTTTACCAACCAGAGTATTCAAAAGCGTAGATTTTCCTGAGTTTGGTTTTCCTACAATAGCAAGTCAGATCCCTTTATGCGTTGGCTCATTTGTGCTATATTCTTCATCTGAATGCGATTTTCTCCACTCTTTATAAAAAGTTCTGAGTTCATCTTCAAGTTCAGCGAGATTTCTTTCTTTTTTTGCACTAATTCCGATTACCTTCGCAACTCACAGATCATAATAATCCGCAATTGCTAGATCAATCTCGTTGACTTTCCATTTTACATCAAGCTTATTGATAATGAGAAAAGTCTGATCCTGCATATTATTTTCTCTGATTATTTGCAAAATATGTTGATCCTTCGCAGAAACTCACACACTATCATCAATTACAAATAAGAGAAGGTCAGAATTTTTGATGATTTTTTCTATAAAAGGAACCTCATCACTAAAATCTCCTAGTCCTGGACTATCAAAAAAAGTCATCTTTCAGAGATTGTCAACTTCCAAAGTATGAGAAATAATATCAATGGTTGTCCCATGGATATCCGTTACAATCGCTCTAAATTGCCCAATAAGGCGGTTAAAAAGCGTAGATTTCCCAGCATTTGTTGCTCAGATGAGTCCTATCCTCATAGTATTTCCCCTACAAATAAATCGCCTCCAGTATAGGGAAAAGGACCTCTCTTTGCAAGAGAAAAACCGAAGAAATCGCTTCTCACAATAGTATTGACATTCTCACATAAATAGCTATATTTATCTTGTCAGTAGATATCATTAACAGATATAAATCCGACTTTTTACTATAAAAAGGTAAAAAATCAGATTTTTTGTTTTTGTACAGGTTGACGAATATTCAATAAATAAAAACCATAAAATTTAGTAATTATGCATCAAAATTCCCATCTTTTAAAACGGAAAAAAATCAGGAAGCGAGTTGCTTGCCCTGAAGAACATGCGAATCACACGCTCAGCGCCTGCCCTCAGGGAAGGAATGTGGATATAGATGAGTTCCTAGAATTTGTCGTTGCTTTTGCCTACCGACGTCAAGGTTGGTGTACTTCCAATATTCTTTTCAAGGATATTGAGGATTTCGCAAAGATTTATCACATCCAGCTCAGAAATCATACTAAACTCGAACAAAATAAGTTCAGAGTTAAAGTGCTGATTGAGGATGTGAAATCTCACATCATACCAAAACTTAGGGAGCTCTATCCCGATAAAATGCAAAAACTACTTGGAGAAGTAAAGCAGAGAAAAATATTGCCTCCTCCTTTGCCGGAGATAAAGAAAAGTCCTCGGGTGGAATCTCATCCAATAAAGACTGAACAAAGGCAGCTGAAAATCTTAGAGTATGTTTTATCTGGAGGAATTGATTTCTCAAGAGAAGATGAGCGATCTGTTGCCACTCTAGGAATTGACCTCTCGGCACTGAGATTAAACACCCCAACTTCTGAGATATATCAGGCTCAGATGATCCGCATTAGGCAGAAACTCGCATTCTTAAAGATGAAATTCTCAAGCTAGATTATCAAAACTCGCTGGGTAGTTCTCAGCAGAAAAATCCTTTGGATTTTCCAGAGGATTTTTTTAGTAAAAAAATGCGAGAAAAGAAAAAAAATCTGATTTTTACTTTCTTTTATGATTAAACTTTCCTCTGCTTTTTTTATTTCCGCTTGAAGTCCCTAATAATTTCCGTATACCAAGAAACGATCTTTTTACCTAAAATCTATCATTATGCCAAAACACCTTGTCATTGTGGAGTCTCCAGCAAAGTCACAGACCATTAAAAAATTTCTCGGAGCTGATTTCGAAGTCAAGGCTTCTTATGGTCATACCGTTGATCTCCCAACAAAAGGCTTGTGAATTGATGTTCAAAATGATTTTCGTCCAGAATATGTGGTCTCTCCAGATAAAAAAAGAGTGCTTTCTGAACTTAAAGCAATCTCAAAAAAGGTAGATCAAACCTGGATCGCAACCGATGAGGACCGCGAAGGAGAGGCTATCTGATGGCATATCGCAAATCAGCTTGGTCTTGATATCAAGACTACACCAAGAATTGTTTTCCATGAAATTACAAAAAATGCAATCGAGCATGCTGTTAGAAATCCAAGGACAATTGATCTTAATCTCGTAGATGCACAGCAGGCGAGAAGAGTCTTAGATAGGTTGGTCTGATTTGAGCTTTCGCCAGTACTTTGGAAAAAGATCAAAACCTGACTTTCAGCTTGAAGAGTTCAGTCTGTTGCGGTAAAACTCATTGTTGAAAGAGAGAGAGAAATTCAGGCTTTTGATAGTGAAAGTTTTTATAAAGTGGTTTGATCTTTTCTTACATCGACAAACAAGGGACTTTCTGCGACACTCAATAAGCAGCTCAAGTCAGAAGCTGAAACGCTCAAGCTCCTTGAAACTCTCAAAGGCGCGAGTTATCAAGTAGATAGTGTAGAAGTGAAACCTTGAAAAAAGGCTCCATCAGCACCTTTTACTACTTCAACACTTCAACAAGAAGCTAGTAGAAAGCTCTGATTTTCTGTTTCTAGAACGATGCAAGTCGCACAAAAGCTTTACGAGGCAGGACATATTACTTACATGAGAACTGATGCGGTAAACCTCTCAGAGTTTGCCATACAAGCTGCAAAAGACCAAATCATTAGCCAATATGGAGAAAAATACTCAAAACCTACACATTATGCTACAAAATCAAAAGGAGCTCAGGAAGCGCATGAATGTATTAGGCCTACTCATATGGAGAATACTATTGCTGGAGCTGATGCGAGCGAAAAAAAACTCTATCAACTGATTTGGAAGAGGACAATCGCTTCTCAGATGGCACCTGCTATTTTAGAAAAAACTAAGGCAAAAATTCAGATTTCTTCTACTGATAAGTATCATTTTGAGGCTACTTGAGAAGTGATCAAGTTTGATGGTTTCCTAAAGCTCTATATGGAGGGAACCGATAATGAAGATGATGAAGAAACTGCAGGAATGCTGCCAGCTTTAAATCAATGAGATAGCCTCTCTGAGCAGGAAATTCTCGCGAGTCAAAAGTTTAAGCAGCATCCACCAAGATATACAGAGGCAAGCCTCGTAAAAAAGCTTGAAGAACAGGGGATTGGTAGACCATCAACCTATGCTCCGACAATTTCTACTATCCTTAAAAGAGGATATGTACTCAAAGAGGATAGACCATGAGAAAAGAGAAAATATTTTGAATTTCTGCTCAAAAATAATGAAATCATAAAAGAGGAAAGAGAGCAGATGACTTGAGCTGAGAAACAAAAAATGTTTCCAAGTGATATTGGAATGATCGTGACTGATTTTCTGAATCAGAATTTTTCAGATATTATGGATTATGGGTTTACAGCGAATGTTGAAACAGCGTTTGATCAAATCGCTACTGGGCATCAAAAATGGAATCAAATGATTGCTGAGTTTTATGGTCCATTCCATGAACAGGTCGTTGAAACTACAGGAAAGGAAAGAGTAAATACAGAAAGAGAACTCTGAATCCATCCCGTGAGCTGAAAACCTGTGATTGCAAGAATGGGAAGATATGGTCCGATGATCCAGATCGGAAAGCAAGATGATGAAGACAAAAAATTTGCATCGCTCCCAGCTGGAAAAACAATTGAAACAATCTCGCTTGATGAGGCATTGCAAGCCTTTGCACTTCCAAGGTCGCTTTGAACCTACAATGGAGAAGAAGTACTTGCCTCAACTGGAAGATTTTGACCGTATGTAAAATATAAAAATCTCTATGTTTCTATCAAAAAAGATTCAGATTTAGATCCTTTTTCTATTAGCTTGGATGAGGCAATACCGATGATTGAGGCAAAAATCACCCTTGAAGCCAATAAAAATATTAATGCCTTCGCTTATGGGGGAGACGAGATCCAAATTCTGAATTGACCATACGGTCCTTATATCAAGTATGCCAAGAAAAATTATAAAATCCCTAAAGGCTGAAAAGATGCAACCGATCTAACTTTGGAGGATTGCCTAAAAATTATTGGAATCTGAGAGGAGTGATGATCAAAAGCAGCTCCTAAAAAATCAGTAGCTAAAAAATCTACCGCAAAAAAAACTGCAACAAAAGCCAAGAAGTAATCTTACTCTTGATTCTCGTTCATAAAAGGATAAATCTAAGGAGATCTCTTATCTCCTTTTTTATGCTTAGAAGTTATATAAGATTTCTACTTTAAAATAGATATCTTTTTCTTATAAAGTCTTTTTTACCTTTCTCTCAAAAATGACCAGTTCAGATCTCCTCCTCTCAAGCTATGATTATGATCTTTCGTCCTCACATATTGCTCAGCTTCCAGCTTCTCCAGCTCATAATGCAAAACTTCTCATAGCAACGCCGGACCCTTCGCATAAGAGCTACAGTTTTTACCATACAACTTTTTTTGATCTTCCAAATCACCTTAGTCAGGAATATCTCCTTTTTTTCAATGAAACAAAGGTCTTTAAAGCAAGAATTCCGCTTCAAAATGTAAAAATTATCAGAGCCTCAGGCAAAGAGCTTATTTTGGAGCAAGGAGAGGTTTTTGTCTATCAGCTGCTCTCAGAAAATACTTTTGAGTGTCTTGTTTCAGATAGTAAAAATTTCAAACCTGGCAGCAAAGTTCAGATTTCTGATACTATTTTTTTGGAAAGTCAGGAGTTTACTGAAAATGGGATTAAATTTCAGATTCATTGAGAGCAGCTTTTATCTTTTTTAGAAAAATATGCCCAGATGCCTCTGCCTCCTTATATCAAATATGAAAAGGAAAAAGAGCAGTGGTATCAGACTTTTTTTGCACAGGAGATCGGTTCTGCAGCAGCTCCAACCGCTTCACTTCATTTTACGCCAGAGCTTATCGAGAAATTAAAAGAAAAAAAAGTCTGAATGCAGTTTCTCTGCTTACATGTTGGTCTTTGAACATTCAAGCCTGTTTCTGAGGAAGTTATCTCAAATCAAAAACTCCATTTTGAGCCTCTAATTCTACCAGCAGATATCCGAAAAACCCTCGCTGAGGCAAAACAGCAAGGAAAAATCTTCCTACCAATTGGGACAACAATGATCAGGTTTTTAGAGTCTTTACCATATATTTGGAGATTTTTGAAATCAAAAAATCTGACTCCATCACTGGATCCTGAAACAGAAAAGTGGCGAGACCATCTGACAAAAGATATTGATCCAAAACTTGTTGAGGAATTTATTCCAGACCAAGAGCCTCTTCCCTCAGAAAATATCCACTGAGTATCGCAAATGATAATCCAAACAAGATTATTTATCAGACCAGGAATCCCTTTTTATCTCACAGATGAGCTAATTACTAATTTCCACCTGCCAAAATCATCACTGATGATGCTGATTTCAGCGTTTATGGGAAGAAAAAACCTCTTGAATACGTATCAAGAGGCTATGGAAAAATGATATTACTTTTATAGTTTCGGAGATGGTATGCGAGTTAGGTGAAACTAGTTATACTTCTTGTATTGTCTAGAATTCGGAGTTTGAGCTGGATATTCTTCGTTGTATTTTTGCTCTCCTTTAGTATAGTATTCTTTATATTCTGCGAGCTTCGCCACTTCAGCATTGATTTCTTGTTCAAGATCAGAAAGCACTCAAGCAAGCTTAGCTAAGCTTTTATTTGTCTGTTTTGCAGCCTGCTTATCTCCTCTTGAGTTGTCATCTACCAATTTTTTTTGTAGATCATTATATTGGTCAAGATAGGCGTTAAATGCCTCTTTTTTTGCATTAAGTTGTTGTTCTTGTGTTGTGATCGCTCTTTCGGTCGCTCCTGATTCATAATCTCACTGAGCACCGCTAAAAAAAGAAACGGTCATTGGATGCCAATCACAGCTAGCTGTTCAGAGTGCAAGCGCAATCGCAGTAGCTGTAGTTTTTGTTGAAGTTTTGAGTTTATTCATTGCTTCACTAAATTTTTTCCCAGTTTCTTCCCAATCAATCTTTGTAATTGCCATTTTCGTAGTCTATAAAAGTATAAAATCAGATTTTTTTAGTTATTTGGTGCTTCTAATTCCCATATCTTATTGAGGTGAGCAATAAGAAACTTTCTATTATCTCCCTTCTCAATGGTTGGATATTTTCTATCCATAGTTGACCAAAAAGGAATCAAATCACCCATTACAACCCTTTGAGTACCGCCGGCCTCCTTAAAGACAATGCTTCAAATTCCGTTCCAAATCTGGCTTATCCCATCGGAAAGATCAAATGGCCAGCCAAAATCTTGCTTCTTTAATTTATCTGAATGAAGTTCCTGACTAATAATCTTTCATTTTAGGGTTAAGATGAGGAATCCGACTCTGAGTGCTTCTTCAGCAGTCTCAAAAGGAATCTCGCTACCAACAGTATTAACGAGTCCATCTAAGGTCTTATTTTTAATATTGAGTTTTACCTCTCTATTGCCACCTGCTTTTAGTACGATTTCTTCTCCATGAGCTTCTAGCTCAAATCCTTGGATATTTACATTAACTGTATTTTCAATCCTATGAAGCTCTTGACGGAGTGCGAGCTTTTCCTCAAAGCTGATTGGAAGTCCATCAATCTGAGGTCAGAACTTTGTTTGATATTCTTCTTTCAGTTTAAAGAAACCTGATGCTAAAATACTTTCAATATTTCCAGATAAAAAGTCTTTATCAGTTTTTAGTCTACTCATAAGCTCATTTTGCTTACTTTCATCTTGTTCAAGAGCTGGATATTTCTCAAGTAAGATCTTAATTTTATTCAAATTCACAGCATTGATATCAGCAAGCGACTCTATTTTTGCATTTGGATCTCCGGTGTACGGATTTCCAGTAATCGCATTAAAATATGTTTGGAGCTGAGGACTTGGATCATTTTTATCTAACTGCTTTAAAATCCTCATCGCTTCTACTCCATTTGGAGATTTGTCTCCAGAGAATTTTCTCTCAAGTGCAAAATATATTTCGGATTTGGGATTTAATTTCAAGAGATTTTGAACCTCAGCAACGGTCATCCCACCAAAGAGATAGAGTCAATCAAGTGGTCTTTGTGCCGCTTGCTCAATAAATTCCTTATTCCCAAAACCAAGTGTCTGCTTGATGTCTTCCCAGTCTTTACCTCCATTCAAGAGTCATCAAAAAACTGACTTTAGATCTTTACCCAAAAATGCCTGTGAAGCAAAACTTCCTCCAACCCCAACAAGTGCTAAAGTTGCAGCCTTTCACCAAAAACCAGATTTCCCATCTTTTTTTCCAAAAAGCCACTTTCCTAGCTGCCAAATAGCAACCCCAGCAATTGCGAGTTCAGCTCCTTGAGCCCACATTTCTCTCTGGCGAGGAGTCATCTTTGGCGTGATGGCTTCAATACCGTCTCTAAGTAGCTTTCTGGCTCCTCAAAGTTGCTGAGCACCAATACTATTTACCACTTCAGGATTGACAAAGTAGTACATTCCATCAGGAGCAAACTGTTGCTGAATGCCAGCTGGAAGCTTATTCCAATGTCTGCCAAGCTGTTGGCGACTCACACATTGAATATTGTAATGTCTACAAACCTTAGATGAAATCTGAGAATTTAGACAGCAAAGGTACAAAATATCAGCTTTATGTTGTTGATAATACTGAACCATACTTGGATGATTAATCTGTCCTTCTTCCACAGCGATCAAATAATTCATCATATCGGCTTGATCTCTAGAATCTAAGGTGCGAACGACATCTTCAAACAGTTTTTTATTGATTTTGTTTTGATATTCTTGATGTTTTTTTTGACGAGAAATATTAGAAACGACCCCAGCATAGGAGTGATCAGCATTTCTGATCATCTCTGAGGCATTCATTCAGCTCGCAGCCTTTCAGGAAACCTCATGAAAAGCCTGAACGTCCTTGAGCATTTTTGTTACCTCAATAACATACGTCTGTGGGATTACCTCATCTACAAGTCCCTGTTTTTTCTCAATTGTGGCTCTATAATTCTCAAGAAGTCTGATACGATCTTTAGCGCCTTTTCTTAAGTTGATAAGTGCATCTTTTGCATCAGGAGTATATCTGACTTTTCAGAAATTTCTTTGCCAAAAATTGCTATCTTTCTTGATCTGTTTAAAGTATTTCAAAAGCATATCAGTCACATTAGCAAAATGCTCCTGCTTACTTAAATCAAGATTTAAAAACACAGAGAATTTCAAAGCATCGGTTTGCCCTGCGATTTGACCTGTAGTTTCCACATTCTGCTGCAATGCATGTACATCATTTTTTGTTTCAGACATTGCTTGCTCAGATTTGTTAGCTTCCTCAATTTTAGGAGTTTGAGCTTCAGCTTGCTTATTTACATCTGTTTCTGGCATTTTTTATAGCAGAGGAGATAAAATTCCTTATTCCAAGTATAAATAAAATAAAAAAAAAGTCAAAAAAGTCTGACTTTTTTCCTTTTTCTCCCCTAATGTCTCCAAGAAACAATGAAATATCCCAAGTAGAAACTACATACTTTTGATAATTTTTTTGACAACTCAAATTACCTTTGTTTCATCATAAGGACTGATCTCAACTTTATTAAAGAAACGATTGATAGACTCAAGCATAAATTTATTTTCCTGTTTGATAATTTTTTTGAGCTTAGGAAGTTGATTATGGACTACAAAAACAAAATCTGACTCATCATAACTAGGCTGCTGGCGAATCAAAACAAGATCCCCATCTTGAATTTTTGGTTCCATACTATTCCCTTTTGCTCTTACAAAGAAACAATTCTCCAAATCACTGGTCCCAACAAAGGCAACCGTAACTGGCATTTTTTCCTGAGAATATTCATCGATGATTTGCTTCCCCTTATTTCCACACTGAGCAAAACCATAGATCGGAAGCTGAACAATATCATCAAATTTGTTTCAGACTTCCTCTCTTAAGAGCCTATATCCATGCTCATCTTTGATAAAATATCCTTTGAAAACAAGCTGATTGAGTTTATTTAAAACGGTTTGAGGATGAGAAGCTCAGACTTCATTTGCGATTTCTCTGAGGGTAAGCCCTTCCTGTTCAGTATTTTGCTTAAAAAATGCGATCAATCTTTTTTGTAATTCATCAAGTTTTGCCATGATATCTTTGGATCAAATGAATAAATTCTTTGGTAAAAAACAAAATTCTGATTGCAATATATAGATTTCTTTGACAATGTCAAATCTTTTTTGACAAAATCAATATTTTTTTTGACAAAAGAATAATATCAAATAAAAATTGTAAAAATTCTCTTGATTTTTTATTTTTTTTCATTACATATCACAATCGTCGCTCTGGCAGAAAAAATTTCTGCTGGAGCAGACAGCTAAAAAAAATTCAGAAAAATCTGAATTTCTCATAATGTTTTATACTCTATATCACATAGTATTATGGCAAACACAAACAATCAAGCACTCAAGGAAGCATTTATGAACATTGAAAAACAGTTCTGAAAAGGAGCAATTATGAAAATGTGAGACAATGCTAATGTTGGATTAGTTAACACTTCGCATAGTGGATCTTATGTTTTGGATCTGATCCTTGGAGGTGGATATCCAGAGGGAAGAGTGATTGAAATTTATGGACCAGAATCATCTGGAAAAACTACTATTGCGCTTCATGCAATTGCAGAAATGCAAAAAAGAGGTGAAACTGCAGCCTTTATTGATGCGGAACATGCACTAGATCCTCATTATGCAAGAACGCTAGGTGTAAACACTGATGAATTGATCCTATCTCAGCCAGATTACGGAGAGCAGGCACTACAGATCGCTGAAGAACTTGCAAAAACAGGAGCTGTAAAGCTTATCGTTATTGACTCAGTAGCTGCACTTGTGCCAAGAGCAGAGGTTGAGGGAGATATGGGTGATTCTTATATGGGACTTCAAGCTCGTATGATGTCTCAAGGACTCAGAAAACTAACTTCAGTCCTAGCAAAAACAGGTACTATGTGTATCTTTATCAACCAGATTAGAATGAAAATCTGAATTATGTTTGGAAATCCTGAGACAACAACTGGAGGAAATGCTCTTAAGTTCTTTGCTTCTCAGAGAATTGAAATTAGAAAAGGAGATAAAATCATGGAAGATAAAGAACAGGTTTGATATTTTGCAAAGATCAAAATCGCAAAAAATAAGATCTTTGCTCCCTTTAAGACTGCTGAGCTTCCTATCAAGTGGCAGGTTGGATATGATAAGATTACTGATATTATTGAGGCTGCTCTGATTTTGAAATTGATTTCTAAAGCGGGAGCATTCTATACTGTTGGATCTGAAAAACTCCAGTGAAAGGAAAAGCTTTCAAAATATCTTGAATCTCAAGAAAAAGTAAGACAACAGCTAGAGACTGAGATTCAAAATAAAATTAAGGATATGAGGATGGGTAAAAAGGTGCTTGATGATGAAGCATTGAGTAGTATGGAAACTATTATAGATGAGGAAACTCAGGAGATTCAGGAATAATTCAATTTCCCCGATAAAAAGTTCCTCTTTCCCCTTTATTATTAATATGAACCACTAGCATTTATATAGGATTTAGATTTCTATTTCTATATGATTTGCTAGTGTCTTTTTTTGTCTCATAACTTTTCCTTTTTCAAAAAAAACTTGAAAAAAGGTTTTAAAAAGCTAAATTGAGTCACAGTATATAGTTAGTATTATATTTTATTTATGTGTTCTAAATATTTGCGATGAAAGAATCTATTGTAATAAAAAATCTTGGTCCTATAAAGGATATTTCGATTGAACAGATAAAGCCGATAACTGTTCTTGTTTGAGAGTCAGGAAGTTGAAAAAGTACTTTAATGAAAGTTATTTCACTGTTCAGATGGATATATAAAATGCATAATATTCGTTCGTATTTAAAACACAGTAAGATATCTAAGAGTCCCTTTAGATTCAGAATGGAAAGATATATTGTTGATGCTGGACTAGAGGCTTTTATAAATGATAATACTGAAATCAATTATACTGTCAGCTTTTGAAACGAAAAGTATACACTTTCTTTTTTGAAATGAAAGCTTAATGGAACAACAAATTCTAATCTGATAAAACTTAATAATCTGTATTATACTAAGCTCGGATTTATCGCTGAAACCAGAAGTGTAATTCCATTATGGAATCAGGTTGGATCTCTCTCTTGATGAAAGTTGTGATTTTTTTTCCATGAGGTGTTTAAAGATTTTAAACTATCTGCAGATAATCTCGATGGGAAAAGGCTAGAGGTATCTCACTTATGATTAAAATTTTTTACTAAAAAATCTGGAGGCATAAAAAAATATTTTATTCAGGGAAATGATAATAATTACGAAATTGAACTAAAGAATGGCTCTTCAGGAGCTCAAAATTCTATTCCGATCCTGTTAATTGCTCAGCATTTTTCCAAGACATTTGAATTTGATGTAGCTTTTAATCGTGCGGTATTAGATATTATAGCAGATTCAAACAATATTGTAAAGTTTCAGCCAATAACAAATTTATGAGATATTCCAAAAAAAGTGTATCTTCACATAGAGGAGCCTGAACTGAGTCTATTCCCAGATGCTCAGTGTCAATTAATAGATGATCTTATTAAAGAATGTTTTGTAGATAAGGGGAATAATATGGAATTGATGCTTTCGACGCATAGCCCTTATGTTATTAATTACTTTAATCTTTTGATTAAGAGATGAGAGCAGAAGAAAAAAGATAATACTACTGGACGGGTTAATTTTGATGATGTTGCTGTATATGAGGTGGAAGAAGGGAAATTAGTAGATTTAAAATTAAAAAATAAAGGATTAATAAACACAAATATACTTTCAGATACTATTAATAATATTTACAATGAGTATGATAAATTAAAAATATGTTAACAATATTTAGGGAAATTGCTGCTGGACTACACGAGGGCAGAAATGAAGATAACGATTTGAATAATTATTTAGAGACTGTGCATTCTCAGGAATTTAGTATGATAGATGATAAAGAGCGTGGTTTGATAATTGATAACGATCTCACAGGAATAGCGAAGTTTTCAAATCCTAATAAGGTTAAGTGTGTAATAGGTAGTTTTGACGTATTTTTAACAGCAATAGAAACAAATAATGGTATGCAAACAGGACAGTTAGGAAGGAGATGTGATTTTTTCTTAATGACGGAAAAATGTTTTTTGCTATGAGAAATAAAAAACAGAGAGGTAAGGAATGGGATGGCAACAAATATTAGAAGAAGAGGAAAAAGTCAGCTAAGAACTACTTTAGCTTTATTAAGTGAACTTCCTTCATGGGAAGGGATTTCAAAGAATAAAATAATAAAAAAATGCATCCTTTTTAACTCTTCTGCTTTTCATTCAGATCAAGATCAAGATATTAATATCTTAGTAGATCCATTCAATAGATTAGATCAAATAATAGGAACAGATTGATACCATCAGCCTGAAAATTCTATTGAAGGACTTTGATTTGAATATTGGGAATATTCAGGAGCACAAATTTACTCCATTTCTTAGTTTTGCTTCGTCTCTCTTACTATCAAATAACAAAATACCAAAATCTGCCCCATCAATACAGCAAATATATATTTAGCTCACAAACTTTCAATACTAATCTTAAAAGAAAACTGATTTGCGAGCTCTGAACAATAATAAATAAATTCTAAGAGCCGTTGAATTGGATATTTAAGTCGATTCCAGTCAGTCAGTTTAATCAAAATTGCACTGATAAATCCTCAGATTGTGATTAAAGGCACGAGTGGAACGATGATAAGGTTTATGACAATTCAGCTGAGATTCGTTGTTCCAATGAAAAAGAGTAGAACTGGTAAAGTCCCAATGCTCGCTCAAAGGGTTGGGATTCAGTAATTTTTCAAAAAAGAAGATAGAAATCTGAAACCAGATTTTTTTTCTTTTTGATTTTCTTTTTCGTTGTTTCCTCAACTTAGAACCTCGCTCAAAATTATAATTCCTATCAAAGCTCAAAAACTCAATAAAAATCCAAGATCATATACGAGAAAATACGGATTAAAACACAGCATTAGTACAAAAGCGTATTTCAAAAGTCTTCGAATCTGGACTTCCCTCCCCCAAAAAAGTGCTAGCAACGAAAGAACGCTCATAATCAGGGCTCTAATAACGCTTGAATCATTCCCTGCTAAAATTGCAAAGAAAATAACTCCCAAGATGATAAAAGCATTTCTTATATAAAAAGGCATCCAAAAAAGGATCGCTCCTAGAAAAACGACAATCATCACGAGATTTCCTCAGCTCACAGCAATGATATGGACAATTCAGCTATCAATAAAACCCTGATAGTCTTTCTTAGGAAGCTGTGATTTATCTCAAATCAGCATTGCGAGCAGGAGCCCTCAGTTTCTATCTGGAAAAAGAGAGGAAATCAGATTTTTTAGACCTAACCTTGTATCTTGAATAAGTCTCTCAAAGCTAGAAATCGAGGTCTCTTTTTCTAAAATAACTGAAAAATTCGAATAGAGACTACCATGATAGCCTTTCATGAGAAGCCACTTATCGTAGTTAAATTGGTAGTCAAAAAATCACGAGAGAGAAAATCAGCTTTCTGAACTCTCTTTTCAAAGTTGACTGTAGGTGTTTGCAAGATCAAGTGGTTTATATTTTGCTCAGATCTGATAGGTCTTTCAGATTTCTAATAATTGCTCTGATTTGAGGAGATAATTTTTTCAATCTGATGATGCTACGAGGTAGGTATCAGGCTTTGTCTGCTCAGAAATAAGGTAGTTTCAGAGGAGAGTCGCTCGTTGCGAAGATTGTGATTGAGCTTTAAAGTGAAAAAAATCTGAACTGATCTCAGGAGCCGTTCTAAACCAGAAAACAAGACAGCTTGTATTTGCTAGTAGAAATGCTCAGCTTAAGAGAAGCAGTTGTTTTTTTAGTGGAAATTTTCTTTTTTTCATCACTCGAATCCCCACTATGAGAATCCCCAAAAGCATAAAAAAAACAAGCCCCCAGAAAAAGAGTTGGAAGCTTGTAAGAATAAGAATAAAAAATGCGAAACAAATAATAAACATTTTCTACTCTTATAGGTCTAAAATCTAGTGACGAACAGTTCAAAAAGTATTTACAACTCCAGTTGGAGTTTCGCTAGAAGTTTGTGCTTGTTCTGCTTGAGTGGTAGTTTGCTGATTTGATGCTTCTGGATTTACAACCGTTACGCTTTGCAAAAATGCGATTACTTGGCTAAGATTGTTTTCCAAGATTACAACTCTATTTTGAAGACTAGCTACTTCAGCTTGTAGTGAAGGAGATTCCTCATCAGCAGAAAGGTTCCCCGTTCCTGTGTTTACGCTACTACCAGTAGTTACAAGGTCAGAATTCTGATCTTGTGTGGTCTGGGCAGTGTTTACTTGATCTTCTACAATATCCCCCTTGTGGTACTCACTTACAAAGCTTTCTTGAGCCTTAGTTGGTAAAATGGTACTTAAAAGCTGACCAGCATGTTTTCGATAGAAAAAACTTGCTATCCATAGCCCTAATACAACGAGCATCCAAAATAGGGTAGTGAAAAAAAATGTTTTAAAGGTTTTCATGATATTTTTTTAAGGATAAAAACTAGTTCAGCGCTTCAAAATCTAATGGTTCAGGCGCCTCAAAGCTGAGCATCTTCCCATCTAAATCTTGAAACTGATACTTCCAACAGTGTAATAATTGTCTCTGAATATGCAACTGTTTATTTAAAATTCTATTAATTACAGGTTTCCCATAAATGAGATCTCACAAAACAGGATAATTCTCGCTAGAGAGGTGTATTCTGATCTGATGCATTCTACCGCTGTAGAGCTTCACTTTAACAAGTGATATCTCTCATAAAAGAGGATGTTTTTTGCTCTTTACTAGCCAACATTCAGTTTGTGAATCAAGACCATCGCTCTCGTTGAGCTGCATCTGAGCTCTTGCAAATTTAGAATTATATGTTTTTTCAATAGCCTTATCAATCATCAAATGCTTTGGAAATTTCCCCGCCACATAGGTCAGATAGTTTTTACTAATTGCTCTTTCTCTAATGATGCGATTGATATATTGCAGCGCTTCATAATTCTTAGCAGCGATCAAGACTCCGGACGTATCTTTATCAAGTCTATATCCAAAAGAAGGCTTAAAAACCTGATTTTTGTTGGTATATCATTGATTTTCACAGTATCGCTCAAGATAGTCATTCATACAAAGATCATTCCAGTGCTTATTGCTCGGATGAAGCACAATCCCAGCTGGTTTATTGAATACGAGCCAATTTTCATCTTCATACAAAATCCAAGTGTGAAGCTCGTCAATATCAATTTTCTTGAGTTTTCTTTCTTTTTGGCTTAGCATTAGATTTTTATCTTTCTTTCCCAAG
>ERZ772956.917-NODE-917-length-20928-cov-5.586595_pt1 | contig 20928 bp, 16 predicted proteins | sample MGYA00580683_ERZ772956 | MGnify/ENA primary metagenome ERZ772956 (study PRJEB29015, sample SAMEA2738077) | human oral metagenome | biome: human oral; feature: human-associated habitat; material: saliva | place: China | collected 2212 ... | reverse complement strand
GCCTTGAAGTAACACAGCCAGGAAGCCCCGGTCGCCAACCCCGAGAGCACCAGCAGCCCAGTGCTGCGAGCATCGAGGTGGGCCAGCTCGGGCTGCGAGCCAACGACGAACACCATGCCCCAGGCGCCAGCCAGCACCACGATAGTGCGCAGCGCCGTCGCCACGGTCGAGTCCGTGGTACGAATCCCCTCCTTAGCCAGGACAGCGGTGATGCCGGCAAAAAGCGCTGAGCCGCAAGCGAATACGATCCACATAAGGCAACCCTAACCCTGTCCGGCGCATGCGACGTACTGGAGAGCTTTGGTTGGTCGGAGGGAACGAGTCCATCCTCCCTAGAATTGGCAACTTGGAGACCATGTCAACTGCAGAGTAATCCACGAGTTCAAGGCGCAGTTCTTGAGCAAAGTTGTCGAAAGGTAACTCTCTATAGCATCAGTGCCCACATCATGCAAACATTTAGTATATTCCGCAGGAGTCTGAACAACGAAGCGCAAATTGAACACCCACGCCAAGCCGCCGTAAAGCAAGTCCCACCCGAAGGGCGTGCAGCAATCTACAGGTATCCCACATCAGCAGAACCATTCAATACAACACCGAAGATAAAAATTTTCTATACATGACGCAGTGAGTTAACAGCCTCTCGTTCAGAAAACTACCATGTAGATCATGTTGGCTTTTATTTATGTCCATCTTTTCAGTCCCCTTTGGGGACTGTTAACTAGGCGAAGTGCGTCACAAGTAACATAACCCAAATAAAGCAGCGTTGGACGTGAAACAAGCACCGATCGAAACACTAGAGAATGCCAATCGGAAACAATAAAATACTGCTCACAAACTAAGAGTACACCAAGACGACTGCCCTGCAACAATCACAGCATCTTCGGAATCACATTCATCCGCCCTCAAGAAAATAGATCTCATCACGTTAAGGAAACACAACATAATAACCGAACGGTATCGTTAATTAGATTTCATTCTGAAGAATGAATTTATCCGAACTTACCAGGACCACCTATTCCTAAATCGCTAAAATTCATCCACCTTGCCCCTTTGGGAATGCCGCCACTAGTTATATGAATTCCTGATCCAAACACAAACGGATTGTCCCCTTCGTATTGACTATTGAAAATAGCGCCTCGAAATAGAACCACTTCACTGAAAGTACTGGCGGAGAAGTCTGCTTCGATTTCGAACTTCGCATAGCTAAAGTCGGCGACACCATCGCACTTCGTTCCACTGAAGAATGTAATATCACCTAGCCTAGCACCTTTCATGAACAGCCCTAAAAATGAAGTACCTCGTATAAACGATCTAGAGAATGAAGCCCTCTCAATGCTGCAGCTATTGAAGTTAGCAACCGAAAAATCCACCCCCATAAAGTAGGCGTCTCTCATTGTTACATAACGGAAATCCGACTCACCTCTGAAGGTTGTATCAATGAAGTTCACCTTCTTGAATATGGTTTTACTAATTTTCGAGTAAGAGGAAAACTTGGCGTCTTTCTCGAATTCTACATCATAGAACTCCGTATCCCCGTGAAACTGAACTCCTTTGAAATACGCTGGCCCCTTAAAGTCAATCTTTTGAAAAAAAGCCCCGTCTCTGAATACTGTAACCTGAGGTACATTATTTCCGTTTAGTTTTTGGCCCGCTTCTGCTGCTGCACTAGATTTAATTTGACGACAACAACCGAAGTTAACTACGTCTTTGAATGTCCCTTTTTTAAACTCTACCTCACCTTCGAAGTTTACTGCACTAAATGTCACATCTCTATCGAATTTTACGTCGTGAAACTTAGATGCGTTGAACTTTGTTGTTTTGTCTTGATGAGACCCAACATATAAAGGGCCTTTAAAATGAACTGTAGAGAATTCAGTCACGTCCCGAAATTCCGCATTCTTGAATGTAGTTACTCCGTCAAAAACGGTCGTTTTGAAAACAGCCGGATTATTGAAGGACACGTTTTGAAGTTCAATGCGATGAACGCTAGAGTTGCTTCCGATGTTGACAGAACTGAACTCCACCAAACCGGTGAATAGGGTGTGCTTGAATGCTGTGGATGATTTGAACGACACGCCTCGAAAAGCGATGTTTGCAAAGGTAGTCGGCTCGCCATCATGCTCACAATCAAAACTCGTTGCCCCCTCAAAACACGTTCGGTCGAATACGGTCTCTCCAGAGAATTTCACGCCACTGAATGCTGTTATCGACTTCAAGGTGGAATATCTGAATGTCACATCTGCGAAGGTAGTCGGGACGCCGCTGCTATCAGATTTGAATCTAGTCACTTCATCGAAAACTACGCCCTGGAAAACCGTTCGTCCTTTAAACTTGACACCTTCAAAGTCAACGAAGTTAAAAACATTTTGACCTCCCTCCTGACCTGTCTCAAAAGTAACATCCTTCTCAAACACAGTGCTTTGAAACTTAGTTTCGGCGTTAAACTTGACACCTTGGAAAACAACTACATCGCGAAACTGCACAGAATCAAAATTGACACCCTCAGAAAATACTACACCGCGCAATTTAACCTGGTCAACGAATTTCGAATGCTGTACCTTGAGGTCTGAGATGATTGCATTACTGAGCCTGAAGGGCTCACGAAACTTCGAGCCACGCAAATCAATAGAGTACGCACTCCAAGGACCTGGAGACATGTTTGTCGATCCATCGTAAGCAATGCTTTGTTCCGATAGATGGTCGTTGAGCACGGACACCACCGCTGACTCCACAGGACCGTCATCTTTTGGCCGCTTCGTACGCAGGTATCCGCATAATACATCAACAACTCTTTTGTTGTAGTCAGTCACATATTCTTCACTACCGTAAACATCTGCGATTTCGGAAAGCGCATAAACTCCAGCAAGTCTCGCTTGGGCTGAATGCGAACTTAATTGCTGAACTGCTTGCATGAGTTTGTCATCGGCTTCCCTCACAATTAAGCGACTTAACTCGCGTTCGGAGCCCGCCTGTTGGCGATACTTTATGACGAGATACCCAACTGCACCTATTCCGCCTATTGCAGTGAATACACTGGATAGCCGGTCTCTAAAGTTCGAGAACTCGACGTCCTCCCATCCCGCCCTGAAATTTCCTCCCCAAACTGCGCTGAGTAGCGTGTATGCGATGAGTGCGATAGCTACCCAGATCACGATTGCGCGAAATAACGCATAATTTCTTTTCAGGCGGCTATTCATCAAAGGAACCAGGATCATACCCGCAAATATGGCAACTATCGCAGCATTTTTGAACTTCCACCATTCAGCTGGATTTGCCCACCATAGGTGCTTTGCCCAAAATATTATCACAACTGACGGCGTTATCGACAGTATGGTTGAAAAACTAGGGTGGCTATCGTTCCAACTGAATATTTTTCCACTCTCGAAATTATTCACCACACCTCCAGCGTGTTTGCTTTGATCAAACGGGCTAGACAAACGCCTGCTCTCTCGTGAGACTCGACTTGCTTGCAGGGAATCAACGCGATCGTCCCACTGACTATAAAGCTAGCTAATCGTTGTCGTCAACATTGATCTGCTTCAGCGTTATTCTCGATCGTTCGTTAGCATACCTGCTAGCATTACTGTTGATTCTTTGTGTTAGATTGTACATGTCAGGTGTGTCGACGTGCGCACGTCAAGTTGCGATGGTCGGGACTGTTCAGGAGCCTGAGATGTGTTCTTCAGGTTCACGAGGCGGGCAGCACATCTATGGCATGCGTAGGACCCGGACACGCCCAGACCCGACTGTATGGCCGCCAAGTAGTTGATGCTTTAGCGCAAGAGGACAGTGCCGGAGTGGCAAGCGATGGCGGTTGGGGTCTCATTGGCCGCAGCCAGCTTGTTCACACTCACCTCTACGGGACGGAATACCGGGCATCAGGGTGCCTGACCGGGAGAAGGACACGGCTATTGATCAGGACGAACCACAGTAGCCCCCTTCCAAGGGAAGTAGTCGAACTCGAGAGGGGATGGGGGCTTCTTCCACTTGAGTGCGAAGGTTGAAGGGGCGCTCTGGGCATCGGGCACGCAGGCGAAGACAATCCACATAAGGTAATCCTAACCCCACCAGGCACTACCGCACGGCGGGCGCGAAGGTCCTCACTCTTGTGCCCGCCGTTGCTGACTCTTCCCTGTTCAGCGGGTCTTGCGCGGTACGGTGGAGGCCGCCACTCCCAGGACCACCAGGCCGAAGCAGACCAGGTAGGCCAGGTATCGGAAGAAATCGTCGGAGGGCTCACTGGCCGTCGTGAGCTCGGTGACGGCGTCGACCGCCCAGCTCATGGGCAGGGCGTCACCGACCACCTCCAGGGCGCGCGGCAGCTGGTCGCGGCTGACCAGGAGCCCGCACAGGAACAGCTGGGGCGCGATGACCACCGGCATGAACTGGACGGCCTGGAACTCGGTGCGCGCGAAGGCCGAGACCAGCAGCCCCAGGGACACCCCGACGAAGGCGTCGACCAGGGCGGTGAGCACCACCCACCCCCAGGAGGCGGAGATGTCCACGTCCAGGCCCCAGGCGGCCACGGCGCACAGGATGAGGGACTGGATGACGGCGGTCAGCGCGAAGGCGGTGGCGTAGCCGAACAGGAGGTCGGCCCGGTGGATCGGGGTGGTCCACAGCCGCTCCAGGGTTCCGCTCACGCGCTCGCGCAGCATGGCGACGCTGGTGACCAGGAACATGACCGTCGTCGGCAGGATCGCCATCATGGAAACGGCGATGTGGTTGAAGAGCAGGTCCGCGCCGGGGTAGTCGCGGTAGACGAAGTACAGCAGGGTCAGCAGCGCGGCGGGCACGATCGCGATGAGGCCCACCGTACGCCGGTCGGCACGCAGCTGGGTGAGGATGCGGCGAGTGGTGGCCAGGTAGGTGCGCAGGTGCATCAGCGCTGCCCTCCTTTCTGCTCGGGCCGGCTTTCGGAGTCGGCGATGACGGCCAGGAAGGCGGCGTCGACGGTGTCCGCCCCGGTGCTGGCCAGGAGGTCCGTGGCCGTGGTGGTGGCCAGGATGCGGCCCTGGCGCATGAGGAGGACCTGGTCGCAGCGGAAGGCCTCGTCCATGACGTGACTGGAGACCAGGAGGGTGGCGCCGCGCTCAGCCAGGGCGTGGAAGGTGGTCCACAGCTCCTCGCGGGTGACTGGGTCCAGGCCGACGGTCGGCTCATCCATGACGAGCAGGTCGGGGTCAGCCACGAGCGCGCAGGCCAGGCTCACGCGCCCGGCCTCGCCGCCGGAGTAGGTGGACACGGGCCGGTCCGCCAGGGCGGTGAGCCCGACGACGTCGAGGACCTCGTCCAGGTCGCGGGCCCGGCTGCCGGCCAGGGAGGCGAAGTAGCGCAGGTTCTGGCGGGCAGTCAGGTCGGTATAGACGGCCTGGTCCTGGGTGACATAACCGACCCGGCCGCGCACGGCGGCGGCACCGGGGGCATGCCCGAGGACCTCGACCTGCCCGCGGTAGCGCTGAACCCCAACGACGGTGCGCATGAGGGTGGTCTTGCCGCAGCCCGAGGGACCGAGCAGACCGGTGATCGTGCCGGGCGCCAGGTTCAGGTCCAGGCCGTGGAGGATCTCCTTGCGCCCGCGACTCACGCGCAGGTCCGTCGCGGTGACGGCCGGCTGCGCCGAGGAGGCAGAGGCCGTGATGTCTCGACTGGAGTCGTGCGATTGGTTGCTGGCCCCCGACTCCCGGGGCGCGTCTCCTTCATCGCTTTTCATCATGTGATGAATATAGGTTGACGGCGACCCCCTGTCCAGAGCCTGGGGCTGGAAACTGTCCACATGGGACGACTTTGAATACCCCTTCAGCCAGAGCGGTTCCCATCCGTGCAGGTCAGGGTGGCTTAGCTGAGCCCCAGGCCAGAATCACAGCTTCAAAGCCGTCCCAAACGGACAAAACTCGGCTCGGAGGCCGAGCCGATCTCAGTGATCAGGCGGGATCAGTGACGTCGGGCAGGTCGTCGAAGGCGTAGTGCTGAATGGTGGGGCCGACGAGCGCGGCGACCGCCTCGATGTCGAGGCCGGCGATGTGGTCCATGCGGGCGACCCAGCGGGCCAGGCCGAGTCCGATGATCTGGCTGGCGATGAGCTGGGCGCGCAGCTCGGGGCGGTCGGGACAGAAGTGGGTGACGATCGGCGCGAGAATCCCGGTGGCGATGAAGTCGCGGAAGGGCTCGACGTCACTGCCCTGGCCGAGCGCGGCATGGATGACTGCGGTGAAGCGGTCCGCACCCGCGTCATCCCACAGGCCGATGAAGGCACGCACGATCCCCTCCCCCAGCTGCTCGGGCTCGAGCTCGGTGATGGAGGCCGCCCGGTGCATGAGGTTGGCGTCGACCCCGGCGGTCGACTCGATGACGGCCTTGGCGAAGAGCGTGGCCCGGTCCGGGAAGTAGTGGTGGACCAGGGCCGGGTCGACGCCGGCGTCGCGCGCGATGCCGCGCAGGGAGGTCTGGTAGCCGTCGCGGGCGAAGGCGGTGCGGGCCGCCGCCAGGATGGCCTCGCGCGTGTCCGGGCTCCCCGCCGGCCGCCGCCCCCGCGGGCTCATCGCTCACTCGTCTCGCTCATGGTCAGAGCATGCCCGCAAGCCGCCCCGTTGGGAAGCAGCCGCGCTACGGCTCCCAACCGCCGCGCGACCCTCCGCACGCAGGCAGGTGCCGCCAGCATCATTGTTTCTGCGACCTCTCAGCGCGTGTTATCTGATGTAGTCGAGCAGCCATTCACGCACGTCCCGAAGGACAGTTCCCTCCACGACTCCGATCTTTTTGGCGAGACGCTGACGTGAGATCGTGCGCACCTGTTCGGTCATGGCAAACGATCGCTGTTCCATCCCTGTTCCCGCATTGAGCTCCACGTGATTCGGCCAGCCCCGATCCTTCGTTGTCACAGGAACCACGACGACAAGCGTCGTCACCGTTCGATGGAATCGTTCATTGGACACAATGAGAACTGGACGACGCCCGGATTGCTCTCGCCCGACAGCAGGATCGGGAAGTGCCCACCACACCTCGCCCGGCTCAACCGGGACTGCTAGCTCCATGCTTCCGACTCCCACTCACGGAGCTCGTTGAGGTAGGTCTCGTCCGGCGGATGCACCTCCATTGCACGCCGCACCTCGGCGAAGCGCCGCTCACGTGCCGCCTCCTCCAGCAGCTCCTTGAGCGCAGCATCCATGGTCACCCCGCGCTCTGACGCCAGGGCCCGCAAGCCGTCCCTCGTGCTGCGCTCCACCTTGATCGTCGTCATGCCAGTCATACTCATAGTATGTATGACAGTCATACTCCTGTGAAGGCGCCTCACTCCATTCCTTAGTCAGGACTCGAGCAACGCACTCGCGCGTCTCACTCCCACAGGCCGCTGGCGTGGGCGAGGACGGCCAGGGCGACGGGGCCGGCTGAGGCGGTGCGCATGACGTGGGGGCCCAGTCGCACCGTCGTCGCTCCGGCCACTTCCAGGGCCGCCGTCTCCTCGGGGCTGATACCGCCCTCGGGACCCACGACGACGGCCAGCGCCCGCGGCGCCTCTCCGGGCGCGGGCAGGCGCACGGACTCCATCGCGGTGCTGATCGGGGTCCTGGCCTCCTCGTGCAGGACCAGCACCACTCCCCCGCCACGAACCGTCTGCCCCACCCAGTCGACCAGCCTGCGGGTGTCCCGCACCTCCTCGACCTCGGGGACGCGGGCCCGCCGGGCCTGCTTGGCAGCCTGGAGGGCGGTGGCCTGCCAGCGCTGGCGTCCCTTGGCCTGCTTGGCACCCTGCCACACGGACACGCAGCGCTCGGACTGCCAGGGCAGCACCAGCCCCACCCCGACCTCGGTGGCGGTCTCCACGGCCTGCTCATCGCGCCCGCCCTTGGCCAGGGCCTGAACGAGGGCCAGCCGCAGCGACGGTTCGGGCTCCTCAACGCGCTCCAGGACCCGCACGGCCAGGCGATCCTTGGCGCCGCCGACGCCGGCCCCGGTCACCTCGCACAGCAGGCGCAGGCCCGCGCCGTCAACGAGGTCCACGCGCTCCTGGGCACGCAGGCGCTTGACGGTTACGGCGTGGCGGGCCTCAGGCCCGGTGAGCATGAGGACGGTTCCGGTCCCCGCCGCTGCAACGGCGTCGGCAGGCTCGATGGTCTCGGGCGTGAAGAGGAAGACGGGTGCGGTCACGGCTCCAGCCTACGGGCCGTACCCAACAGGTGTCCGCCGGCGGTGCTAGCGTCAGTGACCATGACCGAGTCTTCAGCAGCCGCCCAGTCCCCTCAGTCGTCTCCGTCCCCCTTGTACACCACCGCCGTCACGGTGGAGGACTTCCGCCGCAACCTGGACGCCGTCCGCGCCCGCATCGACGCCGCCGCGAAGCGCGCCGGCCGCGACACCGCCGAGATCCGCCTGCTGCCGGTGTCCAAGACCGTCCCCGAGGAGCGCCTGCGCACCGCCTTCGCCGCGGGCATCACCCAGATGGGTGAGAACAAGGTCCAGGAGGCCCAGCGCAAGAGCGAGAACCTGGCGGACCTGGGCATCTCCTGGTCGGTCATCGGCCACCTGCAGACGAACAAGGCCAAGAACGTGGCCGCCTTCGCCGACGAGTTCCAGGCCCTGGACTCCCTGCGCCTGGCCGAGGCCCTCGACCGGCGTCTCCAGGCGGCCGGCCGCGGCCTGGACGTCTACGTGCAGGTCAACTCCTCGGGCGAGCCCAGCAAGTTCGGGCTGGAGCCGGCCGACGTCGCCGACTTCCTCGCGGCACTGCCGGCCTACTCCTCGCTGCGGGTGCGCGGGCTCATGACCCTGGCCGCCAATACCAGTGACGAGGCACGGGTGCGCGAGTGCTTCAGCGTCATGCGCCGGCTGCGCGATGCTGCACTCCAGGCGGGCACCGTCGGCGACGGGCTGCTGTCGATGGGGATGAGCGGGGACTTCGAGGCCGCCATCGAGGGCGGCTCCACCTGCGTGCGGGTGGGCCAGGCGATCTTCGGGGCCCGGGCCACCCCCGACTCCCACTACTGGCCCGAGACGCCTCAGACCGTTTAGCTACGGGTCGCCTGCTCAGCGCCCGGAGAAGCGCTCCTTGAGCTTGCCCATGACGCTGGAGTCGCGCACGGGCTCGACGTCGTCCTCCCCGCGCAGGCGGGCCAGCTCGGCCAGCAGCTCGCGCTGACGGTCGTCCAGGCGCGTGGGAGTCTCCACGACGATGGACACGTGCAGGTCCCCGCGGCCCTTGCGGCGCAGGCGCCCCACGCCCAGGCCGTCGAGGACGACCTCGTCGCCGGGCTGGCTGCCGGCCTTGACGGTGACGTTCTGCTCGCCGTCGAGGGTCTGCAGCGGGAAGACGGCGCCCAGGGCGGCCGCGGTCATGGGCACGCGCAGCTCGGTGTAGAGGTCGTCGCCGTCGCGCTCGAGGAACTCGTGCGGCTTCTCGTGGATCTCCAGGTAGAGGTCGCCGTTGGGGCCGCCGGCCGGGCCGGCCTCGCCGCGCCCCGACATGCGGATACGGGTCCCGGTGGACACCCCGGCGGGGATGGAGACCTCCAGGTCCTGGCGCACCCGGGTGCGGCCCTCGCCGGAGCAGTCCTTGCAGGGGGTGACGATGACGGTGCCGTAGCCCTGGCAGCCCGGGCAGGGTGAGGAGGTCATCACCTGCCCCAGCAGGGTGCGGGTCATGCGCTGGACGTTGCCGACCCCGTTGCACTGGGAGCAGGTGACCGGTTCGGTGCCCGGTGCGCAGCAGGAGCCGTCGCAGGCGGTGCAGGTGACGTAGGTGTCGATGGGGACCGACCGGGTCGCCCCGAAGGCGACGTCGGAGAGCTCCACGTCCACGGCCACGAGGGCGTCCTGGCCGCGTCGGGCCCGGGAGGCCGGTCCGCGGCTGGCCGCTCCCCCGCCGAAGAAGGACTGGAAGATGCCGCCCAGGTCGCCGAAGTCGGCTCCGGCGAAGCCACCGCCGAATCCGCCTCCGCCTCGCACGGCGTCCTCCCCGCCCAGGTCGTACATCTGGCGCTTGTCGGCGTCGGAGAGGACCTCGTAGGCGGTGGAGACCTCCTTGAACTCATCCTCGTGGCCGGGCCCGGCGACGTCGGGGTGCAGCTGGCGGGCCTTCTTGCGGTAGGCCCTCTTGATCTCCTCGGGGCTGGCGTCGCGGCTGACGCCGAGGACCTCGTAGTAGTTGCTCACTGCGTTCTTCCTTTACGGCTACGACTTCTGCGGTGGTGGTCTGGGGGCGTGCCCGGCCGGGCCGCTTGGGGGCGGGTCGGGCAGGCCGGTTCTCACGTCTCCGGTGGGGACAGGAACCGGGACAGGTAGCGGGCCACGGCCCGGACGGCGGTCATGGTGGCCGGGTAGTCCATGCGGGTGGGGCCGATGACCCCGAGGTGGGCGACGGCCTCACCGGTTCCCGGCCCGTAGGTGGTGGTGACGACGGAGGCCTCGGCCAGGGCGTCGTCGTTGTTCTCCGATCCGATGCTCACGCGCATGCGGTTCTCGCCGGCCAGGGCACCGTCGGCGGCGGTGAACAGGCGCAGCAGCACCACCTGCTCCTCGACGGCGTCCAGGAGGGGCCCCAGGGAGGAGAAGTCGGGGGTGGCGCGGGCCAGGTTCGCGGTCCCGGCGACGACGAGGCGCTCCTCCGCGTCGGGGCGCAGGGCGGCGATGAGCTCGTCACAGACGGCCTCGAGCAGGAACCGTTCGTCGGCGGACGCCTGCTCGGCCAGGGTGGCCAGGATCGGGGCGACGTCGGCGGCCCGGCGGCCCGCGAGGGCGCCGTTGAGCCGGGTGCGCAGGCGCTCCAGGACGAGGGGGTCGACGACGTCGGCGATGTCGAAGCCCCCGTCATGGCGAGAGCTCAGAGTGCCCCTGGGCCTGAGGGTCACGGTGCGCTGGTCGACGCGGCCGGTGTCGGTGATGATGACCAGCAGGATGCGCTCGGGCCCCAGGGCCACGAGCTCGAGGTGCTGGAGGGCCGCGTACCGCAGGCTGGGGTACTCGACGACGGCGAGCTGGCCGGTCAGCTGGGCCAGTGCCCGCACGGTGCGGGCCACGACCTGCTCCAGGTCGACCGCCCCGGACAGGAGCGCTGTGATGGCGGCGCGCTCGGGCGCCGAGAGGGGCTTGATGCGGGCGACCTCGTCGACGAAGAGCCGGTAGCCCTTCTGGGTGGGCACGCGCCCGGCCGAGGTGTGCGGCTGGTGGATGTAGCCCTCGTCCTCCAGGGCCGCCATGTCGTTGCGGATGGTCGCCGGGGACACGCCCAGGCGGTAGCGCTCCACGAGGGCCTTGGACCCCACGGGCTCACGCGTGCGCACGTAGTCGGTGACGATGGCGGACAGGACCTTGAGTCGTCGGTCGTTGGCCATGGGTCCTCCTCTCCCTCGTCAGTGCCGGGTCACGGTCGTCACGGTGTCGGTGCCGGTCATGTACTGGTCCAGTGCCGGCGCAGTGATGTGGTGCGGCTGTCCGCCGCGCCGGCTCGTACGGGCGAGCGATTAGCACTCACTCCTCGTGAGTGCCATCCTACGCCGTGACCCGGCGGGTCCAGCACCTCTAGGCCGTGAGTTTCCCCTACCGTGCCGAGGGTGAACACGCCCGCCCCGTACCGTTCCCCCGTTCCCGGTTCGACAGCAGCCCGCCGCGTCGCCCTGAGAGCCCGAGCCGAGGCCGAGCAGAAGCAGCAGGCGCAGGGCGCCCCGGCCGGTTCGCGCTCGCGCGGTGGGGCGGCTGCGAGCAAGTCCGCTGCCCGCAGGCCCTCGTCGAGCGACCGCTACGGCGGGGACGTCCTGTCGGTCAACCCGCACCGCACCGGGCCCGGCGCCATACGCCCGGAGTCGGTGCACGTGCCGGTGACGCCGGGACTGGTGGTTGAGGACCGGCAGACCGGGTTCGTCGGGGCCGCGGTGGCGGTGGAGAAGTCGGGCGGCCAGTACGTCGTGGTCCTGGAGGACCGCCACGGTGTGCGCCGCGGCTTCACCCTGGGGCCGGGGTTCTGGATCGAGGGCCGCCCGGTGATCCTGGACCCGCCCGTGGCGCGCAAGCGCAAGCCCACCGGTGCGGTCAGCGCCGCCGGCAGACGGCTGACGGCCTCGGGCTCCTACGCGGTTGAGGGCGAGCGGGCCAAGGTGGCGCGCGCCTCGCGCATCTGGGTGGAGGGCAAGCACGACGCCGAGCTGGTGGAGAAGGTCTGGGGTGACGACCTGCGCCACGAGGGCGTCGTCGTCCTCATGCTCGACGGCGTTGACAACCTCGAGGAGGTCATGGCCGACTTCGGCCCGGCCCCCGAGCGGCGGGCCGGTGTCCTCGTGGACCATCTGGTGGCCGGTTCCAAGGAGTCGCGGATCGCCCAGCGGGTGTCCGAGATGCCCGGTGGGGAGAACGTGCTGGTCCTGGGGCACCCGTACGTGGACGTGTGGCAGGCGGTCAAGCCGGCCCGGGTGGGGCTGGAGCGCTGGCCGGACATCCCGCGGGGCACCGACATCAAGCACGGCACCCTGGAGGCCCTGGGCTGGCCGCATGACACCCAGGCTGACGTCGCCCGGGGCTGGCAGCGCATCCTGTCGACGGTGCGCTCCTACAAGGACCTCGAGCCGAGCCTGCTGGGGCGGATGGAGGAGCTCATCGACTTCGTCACCGCCCCCGGTACACACTGAGGAGTCACCGACGAGTCACCGCGGAGCCACCGAGGAGCCACGGTCCTCAACGCAGTGCTCTCACGGGGAGTCTCACAGGACACTGCCGTCGTCGAAGGTCACCGTCATGGCCTGTCCGGGTCCCACAAGCTCGAGCCGATCGTCGTCGCTCACCCTGAGGACGGTGTCCCGCTTGCGCTCGGGCATCGGGTAGGCGACGTGGGCGATGGAGCCGATCCCGTTGGGGTGGGTGAAGTCCCGGGGCCTGGGTTCGGTGCTGAAGTGGCTCATGAGGAACGGCAGGTCGACGTCGTCGGGGAAGAAGACCTCGTAGCGCAGCTCCCTCCCGTGGGGGTCCACGCGCTTGGGTTTGAGGCGCAGACCTTTGCCGTTCAGCAGGGTCATCCCCTCCTCCAGCTCGGAGGCATCGCCCTCGAGGCACAGTCCGCACAACCCCTCGGGGCCTCGATCCCAGGACAGGAAACGGCGAGCCGCGCCCCCGCGCGGGCCGAGCGCGAGCAGGCGCCCCAGGAGCGGCGGCATGCCTGTGCGGGCCAGGAGCTCCAGGTAGGGGCCGGAGGAGAAGTAGATGAGCGCGTTGTAGGGACGCTTCACCCTGCCGTACTCAACGGCGAAGCCCCTGGCTTCGAAGTCGACCACCGCCCGAGAGAGGTCCTTGACCTTGTAGATGACGTGTCCCAGCTGCACGCGCTCAGGCTACGCACACGCAATCCGGGAGGAAACCCGCCCTTGCGAGGGCGGATGCAGCTGGTGGACCGGCAGTCCGACAGCCGGCTCAGTCGGCTCAGTCGTCCGCGTCCTCGGACTGGTCGGCCAGGGCCAGACGTCGGGACCGGGACAGCAGGCGGGCGTCGAGCGCCAGCAGCCCCACGGTGAGCACCCCGCCCAGGACCTTCCACAGGACCCCCGGGGCGATGAAGAGCAGGACCATGGCCGCAACGACCGGCACCAGGTGCTTCATGGAGCGTCCCACGTAGCCGCCGAAGCTGGGCATCTCGACGCCGTCGGACTCGGCCACGGACTTGACCATGAAGTTCGGGCCGTTGCCGATGTAGGTGATGGCGCCGCACAGGACCGCCCCCAGCGAGATGGACACGAGGTAGAGCGCGGGGACCCCGGCCACGTCAGCACCGCCGGGATGAGCGACCTGACCGGCCATCTCGAAGAAGGTGGCGTAGGTGGGGGCGTTGTCCAGGACGGAGGAGAGCCCGCCGGTGAAGACGAAGAAGGTGACCTCGTTGAGCGGCAGCGAGCCGGCCACCTCGTCGAGGTAGTGCAGGGCCGGGATCATGGTGAGGAAGATGCCGATGAACAGGATGGCGACCTCGGCGATGGGCCCCCAGGTGAACTGGTTGTCCTTGAAGCGGACCTCGCGGCTGCCCAGGAAGTAGGAGCCGGCTGCGGAGCCGAGCATGATGAACTCGCGCACGGGGATCCAGTCACCCATGGCGGCATGCCCCTCCTCGATGGCGTGGACGTCGACGGAGGGGGCGAAGGCGACGGCGGCGATGATGACGGCGAAGAAGACGAAGTTGAGCGAGCCCTTGAGGCCCAGGGGCTCGATCTCGGTGTCGTCGTCGTGCACGGCCTTGGCGGGCTCCTGGGAGTAGTAGTAGGAGTCCAGGGCGTAGTAGCTCACCAGCAGCATGACGTTGACGAAGAGATACTCGCGCAGGAGGTTGAAGGTCCAGGTGAAGGGCACCCCGCGCAGGAAGCCCAGGAACAGGGGCGGGTCGCCCAGGGGTGTGAGGAGTCCGCCGCAGTTGGCCACGATGAAGATCGTGTACAGCACCGTGTGCACCCGGTAGTGGCGTTCCTTGTTGGTGGCCAGCAGGGGCCGGATGAGGAGCATGGCGGCGCCGGTGGTGCCCACGAAGGAGGCGATGACTCCACCGATGGCCAGGAAGATCGTGTTGTTTCGGGGCGTGGCCCGGATGTCGCCCTTGAGGAAGATGCCTCCGGAGACGACGAACAGGGCCAGCAGCAGGCAGATGAACTGGCCGTACTCCACCACGGCGGCGAAGACGGACGTCCACCCGAGGGAGACCCACATCCAGGCGGCCACCGGCACCCCCAGGCCCACGGCGACGATCAGCTGGCTGGAGTGCTTCTCCCACCAGTGGGCCGTGGCCGGGATCAGCGGCAGGACGGCGATGCAGGCGAGCATGCCCGCGAAGGGCAGGACGGACCACCACTCAAGATGCACGGCAATTTCCTCACAGAATCGGGACTGTTCGCGTCACCATACCGTCCCGGGCATCAGTTTCCCCGGTGAGGGCCTGTGGTCTCTCGTGCTGAGACCGACTTCCCGGCCTGCTGCGGCCATGGGGGCCGCACCGGGCTCAGATCCAGCCGGCCAGCACCTTTCTGGCCTGCTGAGCCAGGGTGGCGATGGCGCCGTCGGAGTCGTTGCCCCAGGGGATGTAGTGGAAGCTGCCGCCCCCGGCAGTGGTGAAGGTCTCGCGGTTGAGCTGGTTGATCTCCTCGAGAGTCTCCAGGCAGTCCGAGACGAAGCCGGGGCAGATGACGTCGAGGCGGGGACAGCCGGCACGGCCGAGCTCGCCAACCGTGTCAATGGTGGCCGGCCCGATCCAGGCGGCGGGCCCGAAGACGGACTGGAAGGTGAGCTGGGCGAGGCCCTTGGGCAGGTCGAGCCGCCGCGAGAGGAGCTGGGCGGTGCGCTCGCACTGGGAACGGTAGGGGTCTCCGGCGTCGTGCATGGCCTGGGGGATGGAGTGGAAGGACAGCAGGAGACGTTCGCCGGCGGCCGGGTCGGGACGGCCATGGACCTGCCAGTGCTGCTCCAGGGCGGTGGCGAGGGCCTCGATGTAGGCAGGCGCCGTCTCGAAGGAACGGATGGTGCGCAGCTCGGGCTGGTCGCGGGAGGCCAGGATAAAACGAGCGGCCTCATCGACGACGGTGCCGGCCGAGGAGGCGGCGTACTGCGGGTAGAGCGGGATGAGGGCGATCCTGCGGCAGCCGGCCTCCATGAGCTCACCCATGACGCGGCGCAGGGCCGGCTGCCCGTAGCGCATGGCGACACGGACCTGGACCGATTCGCCGAGCTCGTCCTGGACCAGCTCGCCCTGGCGCTCGCTGTAGTGCATGAGCGGGGAGCCCGAGCGGCTGGTCTCCTCGCCGGGGCGCCAGATGGTGGCGTACTTCGCCGCCGACGCGCGAGGTCGCACCCGCAGGATGATGCCTTCCAGGACGGGGCGCCACAGGAGGGGGTGCATCTCGACGATCCGGCGGTCGGAGAGGAACTCCCGCAGGAAGGGCCGGACGGCTCTGGCCGTGGGGGCCGCTGGCGTGCCGAGGTTGGCCAGGATGAGGGCGGGGCGCTCGTCCGCGTCACGCGGGTCAGGGATGGTGGGGCTCAGGGGCACGGATAACCTTGGGAGGGGAAGGATCGTTCTCGACGACGGCGTTGAGCGACGTCGGCCTCACTCTAGCCGAGCGGGTGCGCCCTTCGGCTCGCAACGAGTCCGTGCCCCGCAGGCTGAGGCGAGCGGGGCGCGGAGGAGACCTGAAGAGATGAGGTCAGCGGACGACGTCGTAGCCCTGGATGCGCACGTAGGAGTAGGCGGAGAGCAACGCCGCCAGCGGGACCGTCACAAGCCAGCCGATCAGTGTGATCCCACCGAGGATGTAGAGGCCAACACCGGTCAGAGCGAAGGGGAAGAGCTCTCCGACGTGGCTGGACAGGGTTGCCCACGACGCCTTCATTCCCGCAATCCCATCCACGCCCTTGTCCACGGTGAAGTAGACAGAATAGTAGAGAAGAAAAGCCACGATGATTCCTGGAATGAGGCACAGGATCATGCCTACTCCCGTGGCAATCGCAGTGAGGAAGCTGGCCAGAAGACTGGCCCCGAAGTTCGGGAAGGAGAAGATATCGTTCCACTCCAGCTGCCGCCCAGAAGCCACCTTGAGTGCCATGTTAGTGGTTGCGATGGCCGAGAATAGGCGGACAATTGGACCGACATACCCCCAGAAGGGGATTCCGTAGCTGACTCCGTACTCTTCTCCGTTGAGCTCAACACGTGAGTCAAACCCAAGATTTGAAAGAATGGCCCACACACCGAAGCCGACAACGAGAATAAACGCATTGTCCTTGAACTTGGACCACGCCCAGGACATGCCATCGCCGACGCTCATCGGCGTACCGCCCATCGCGCCTGCAGGGTAGGGAGGCATCCCTCCACCGGCACCTATACCGGGCTGGGGGCCGTAGCCTGGAGCGGCCGCGGCTTGGGGGTCGTAGCCGGGCTGCTGACGAGGGTCGGGGCCGGCCCCGTAGCCGGGTTGCGCCGCGTAGTCGGGGGCACCTGCCCCTTGGGGGACGCCACCGGACTGGGAACCGTCGTCTGGGTAACCTGGATACTGCGGAGTAGTCATCTCACCAGCCTGCCGTGAGTTCCTGACACAACGCTGGATATATTACTACATCAGCTGAGGCAGACCTTGAGCGGCTCGCGCCTGCTGGATCGCCGCAAGGATCTTCCTCCTGCTCCACGTCACGAACTCCAGGTCGCCTCCCCGTGCGGTTGAGATGACGACGGTGACGTGGAGAATGAAGGTCTTGGGGCGTGCAGCAAGGATTTCTACTACGGGGATACGTAGCCGACTTCGCTCACTGTTGAGATTCATGGCGTGAGGCTCGAAGATGACCTCTGTGGTGGTGACCAGGAGATGGCCTCCACGTGCCACGCGACCCCGTGCACCAGTGAGGATGGCAGGCAGCGAGATGAACCGCTCGAAAGCAGAGGCTGGCCGGTCGAGATGGTTCGCCGGCACCCTGAGAAGGATCTGCGCCTCAGGTGTCATCGTCATAACCGTCCCCCTTCGATTCCACCCAGCTATTGGCCTGCCGTCAGCCTACTGTTTCGCCCGCGAAGCACGATGGGTAAAACCGCCCTCAACACACGGATCCTCTCGCAAAGAGTCGCTTCGCGAGGTAGACCTCTCTGCGGCCAGCAGCACAGGACGCTCTCGCCTCCCTGCCTCCAGCAGTCACCGCCTTGCAGGCTCACTGGGTCAGGGCGCGGGTGACGGTGTCGGCCATGAGACGGCCGCGCAGGGTGAGGACCGCCCGGCCCCTCAGGGCCGCTCCGGCGTCGAGGAGTCCATCGGCGACGAGGCCGGCCACGACGGGCACCAGGTGCGGTGGGGTGGCTCGGCCCCTATCAGGCCGGTCTGCTGAGGGGCAGTCCGGCCGGTTCCCGAGGCTCGCCAGCTCGATGCCCTCACGCAGCCGGATCCCCAGCATGATCCGCTCCAGCTCGCGGGACTCGGCATCGATGACCTCGTGCCCGGCCACGGGCAGGTGACCGGTGGCGATCTGCCCGGCCCAGGCGACCGGGTGCTTGGTGTTCCACAGGCGCACGTCCCCCAGGTGGGAGTGGGCGCCGGGCCCGGCGCCCCACCAGTCCCAGTCGAGCCAGTAGGCCTGGTTGTGTCGGCACTCGGCACCCGGGCGCGCCCAGTTGGAGATCTCGTACCACTCGTAGCCGGCCTGGCGCAGGGCGGCGTCGGCCATCTCGTACTTGGTGGCCTCGTCGTCGTCCTCGGGCATCGGGAGCTCTCCGCGGCGGACCTGCCCCCACATGCGAGTGCCCTCCTCGATGACCAGGGCGTAGGCGCTCACGTGGTCCGGGCCGATGCGGGTCACCGCATCCAGGGAGCGCTGCCAGTCCTCCAGGGACTCCCCCGGCGCCCCGTAGATGAGGTCCAGGGAGGTGCTCAGGCCCGCCCGTCGCGCCCAGTCCACCACGCGGGGCACCCGGGCGGGCTCGTGGGTGCGCTCCAGGACCTTCAGCACGTGGGGGACAGCCGACTGCATGCCGAAGGAAACGCGGGTGAAGCCGCCTGCGGCCAGGACTGCCAGGCCGGCCTCGTCCACGGAGTCCGGGTTGGCCTCGGTGGTCACCTCCGCATCGGCCGCGAGCCCGAAGCACTCGCGCACCAGGTTCAGCATGCTCACCAGGTCGGCGGCGGGCAGCATGGTGGGGGTTCCTCCGCCCACGAAGACGGTCTGCGCGGCGCGCACCGGTAGGCCCGCCTTGTCCATGGCGCGGCGGGCGGCGCGCAGCTCGCCGGCGAGAGTTCCCACGAAGTCCTCGGCCGAGGCGCCCTGCCCCATGGTCAGGTTCGTGTAGGTGTTGAAGTCGCAGTAGCCGCAACGCACCCGGCAGTAGGGCACGTGCAGGTACACCGAGAACGGGCGCTCGCCGCCGTCCGGTGCGGAGGCGGCCGCCTGCGCCGGGAGCTCCCCCATCCCCGGCAGGGGCTCCCCCACTGGCTGGGTCGGGCTCACTGGTCACCGCCTTGCTCGACCTGCTCGTCGTCGCCGGACAGAACGCCGGCGGGAATGGTCGGCTTGGGGCTGTCGGAGTCGCCGGCGCGGGCGGCGATCTGGGCGCACACGGTCATGAGCACCAGTACCCCCGCCACCATGGCGAAAGGGGCCACCCAGCCGCCGCTGCGCTCATGGACCCAGCCCATCACCACGGGGCCGACGGCGGCCAGGCAGTAGCCCGTCGTCTGGATGATCGCGGTGGTTTGGCGGTTCTCATCAACCGACTCCGAGCGGCGGATGACCAGGGTGAACAGGGCGGCGAAGAAGGCTCCCTGCGCAATGCCGGAGAGCATACAGGGAACCAGCCAGTAGGCGGGGGCCACTGTCAGGCAGATCGGCAGCATGAGCCAGCAGGCGCAGATGACGCCGAGGACCCTGCTGGCCGGCCACCGCAGTGCCTCGAACATGACCGGGACCAGCAGGGGCCCCACGATTCCCAGCAGGGAGAACACGGAGGCGGCCACTCCCGCACCGGACTCGCTCATGGAGAGCTCGTCGACCAGGGCCGTGGGCAGCCACCCCGAGATCGCGTAGTAGGAGAAGGTCTGGGCCGCGAAGGCCACCGCCATCACCCAGGTCAGGGGGCGTCTCCAGACGGCGGTACCGGTCGACGACGTCGGACGGGCCAGGGAGCGCTCCGTCACCCAGGAGGTCATGCCCGACCGCTCCCGCAGGCTCAGCCGGGGCGCCTGGCTGCCAGGCGGGAAGACCCACAGCCACAGTGCCCCGGCCAGCAGCACCGGGATGGCGGTCCAGGCGGCGGCCGAGCCCTGCCAGCCGATGACGAGGGCCAGCGGCACGGCCAGGGCGGTGGCCGCGGTGACGATGACGTTGCAGGTCGAGGAGTACAGGCCCGTCATGAGTGAGGTGCGGTGCCAGAAGTCGCGGCCGATGACCATGGGCGCGACCAGGTTGCCCACCGTCAGCCCCGCCCCGATGATGACGGTTCCGGCGAAGGCCGCCCAGGTGGTGCCGGCCGAGCGCAGCAGTGCCCCTGCCAGAGCCATTCCCAGGGTGAGCAGGCCCGCGGTGTTGATGCCGACGCGACGTACCACCATCGAGGCCAGTGGGGTGAGCAGCCCGAAGCACAGGATCGGCACGGAGGTCAGTGCGCCGCGTGCCACCTCGCCCATCCCCAGGTCCTGCCCCAGGCGCGTCAGCAGGGGCGGGATGACGCCGACCGGTGCCCGCAGGACCGCGCAGAAGCCGAGGAAGCCGGCGACGATGACCATGAGCCAGGCGCGGCGGGGCAGCCTGGCAGCTGCGCTCACGGCCGGTCCGCCGGGTGCAGCAGGCCGTCGCCGCGCCCCTCACGCAGGCGCCAGGGCTGGGACTCCACGTGGTTCCAGGCCTGCCCCTCGGCCTCGAGGTGATCCAGCATGGAGGCGCCCCGCTCGGGGATCCAGGCCACCTCGGTGCGCACTGCGGTCAGGTCGCGGATTGTGCGCCCGGCATCAAGGCCCCGCTGCTCGAAGCGGGTCATGACCCGCCCCTCGTAACGGGGCGACCACCCGCCGCGCACCCCCGCCGGGGATCCCGGGTCCAGGCCGTTGCCCAGGCTGTCCTCCTCGGCGGTCTCGGCCCCCAGGTCGGGGCGGGCGCCGGCGTCGTCGTGCCGGAAGTAGGGCAGGGTGGTGTCCGGACGCAGGCCGGTGGGCAGCGCCGCCACGGCCTCGATGACGTCGCGCATCTGCCAGGCGTAGTCCGCCCAGTCGGTGGCCAGGCGCCACACCCCGCCGGGACGCAGCACGCGGGCAACCGAGTCGGCGAAGGCCGTGGTCACCAGACGGCGCTTGCGGTGGCGGGGCTTGCGCCAGGGGTCGGGGAAGAAGACCCACACCTCGCTGGCGCAGGACACCGGCAGGGCCGTGGCCAGCAGCTGGGAGGCGTCGGCGGGAACGACGCGCACGTTGTGCAGACCCTGACGGTGGATCGAGGTCACCAGCCGTGCGATGG
>ERZ772956.903-NODE-903-length-21074-cov-6.234645_pt1 | contig 21074 bp, 25 predicted proteins | sample MGYA00580683_ERZ772956 | MGnify/ENA primary metagenome ERZ772956 (study PRJEB29015, sample SAMEA2738077) | human oral metagenome | biome: human oral; feature: human-associated habitat; material: saliva | place: China | collected 2212 ... | reverse complement strand
GGGTTCAGAACGTCGTGAGACAGTTCGGTCCCTATCCGCTGTGGGCGTTGGAAATCTGAGTGGAGCTGTCCTTAGTACGAGAGGACCGGGACGGACTTACCTCTGGTGCACCAGTTGTCTTGCCAAGGGCATAGCTGGGTAGCTAAGTAGGGAAGGGATAAGCGCTGAAAGCATCTAAGTGCGAAGCCCCCCACGAGAAAAGATTTCCCCCGCAAGGTAAGGTCCGTGGGAGACTACCACGTAGATAGGTCGGAGGTGTAAGTGCAGTAATGTATTAAGCTGACCGATACTAATAGACCGAAAGCTTGGCCAGAGGAATCTGGTAGAACACAAAGAGTAGAATTGCAGCCTCGTTGTTCAGATTTGAGGGTACACCTCAAATAACTGAATCTGGTGACAATAGCGAGGGGGTCACACCTGTTCCCATCCCGAACACAGAAGTTAAGCCTCTCAGCGCCGATGATACTTGGTGGGTGACTGCCCGGGAAAGTAGGTCGTTGCCAGTTCAGTATTTTTAAGGCAGTTCTTGTGGACTGTCTTTTTTAGTGGAATTGCGTGCTGGACTAAGTTTTTTTTTCATGTTATAATATCGTGTTAGATTGTATAAAAATATTTTAAAGAGTGTATTATTGTATGAAGGGAGGCATAGATGATTGTATTTAAGATAGTTTTTTGTATAGTTGTCTGCACTCCTCTTGCTTATCTGATACGCTTTTTGATTAAGAAGCTGGTGGATGAAGCTAATAAATGATTTTTTGTTTTTGAAGTTTGCAGGTATCAATATGAGAAAAGGACTTTTTATTTCTCTCGAAGGGCCGGATGGTTCAGGGAAGTCGACGCAAATTGAATATTTGAAGAAATACTTTTTTGAAAAAGACATTCCCTGTGTTTTTACAAGGGAACCGGGGGGAACAGATATAGGTGAAAAAATCCGTAAATTCATTTTAAATGTTGATAACAGCGATATGTGTGATATGACAGAAGCACTTCTTTATGCTGCAAGCAGGGCACAACATGTTGCCAAGCTTATAAAACCGGCTTTATATGAGAGTAAGGTTGTGATATGCGACAGATTTATTGATTCCAGCATTGCTTATCAGGCTTATGGAAGGAATTTAGGAGAGTCTGTTCGCATAATAAATGAGTATGCAGTTCAAGGGTGTCTGCCCGATATTACTGTTTTCATAGATATAGATCCTGAAATTGGTAAGATGCGAATAGAAAATAGAGCAAACGATAGACTTGAGCAGGAAAAGTTGTTGTTTCATAAAAGAGTATATGAGGGATATTTAGAAATGGCTGCACTTGAACCCGATCGCATTAAAACAATAGACGGCAGCGTTACCAGAGAAGAGATGAAGGATGAAATTTTGAATCAAATAAAGCCTTTATTGAAAGAACGTGGTTTTATATGAATTTACTGGAATATAGGCGATATGGCAAGGCTTGCGGACAATTATATAAATCAATTTTGGCAGAAAAAATTTCTCACGGTTATATTTTTGAAGGGGATTTTACTACGGATAAACTTGGATTTGCAAAAGCTTTTTCCAAAGGGATTTTGTGCAAAAATGATAGAGGTATAGGGTGTGGAAAATGTCCGACCTGTTTGCAGATAGAAGCTGAGAGTTTTCCTGACCTACACATAATCAGAGCGGATGGTTATGCGAGCAAGGGGAATTTATCAATTAAGGATGAAGAAGTGATTTCTCTGCAAAATAAGATGAAGTTAAAGCCTGTGGTAGGGGATAGGAATATAGTCATCATACAGGGTGCCGACGGCATGACGGTCAGAGCACAGAATCGCTTTTTAAAAAGTTTGGAGGAACCGGTCAGTGGAACGGTTGTGGTTCTTCTGTCTGAAAACACAGAGAATCTTTTGCCGACAATCAATTCCAGGTGCATTAAATTTCGTCTTATATCCGATGCCGGTATGACTGCAGAGGATTACTCTTTTCCGAGAGAGATAATAGAAATGGTATTAAACAAAAAATATTTTTTTGACATAAAAACCAGATTAGATGAAGAGATCAAAGATAAGGAAGGGGCGCTTCGATTTTTGGATGGAATACAGAAGACTTTTGGAATTTTTTTAAGAGAAGGAAACAGCAGATTCAGTGAGGCATGTCTTATTAACTGTATTGACTGCGTGGAAAAGGCAAGAGGCGATATAAGGCAAAATGTTGGATATAAGTATGTAATCAGGAACTTGATATTAAGTTTGGAGGAAGCATAAATGATAGATATTGCAGGTGTAAGATTCAAGAGTACAGGTAAGATTTATTATTTTGATCCCGGTGATTTGGATATTGAACCTGGAAAAGGTGTAATCGTTGAAACTGCCAGAGGTATGGAATTTGGAACAGTAGTCATGGATGTTACACCGATTAAAGAAGAGGATATTACAAAGCCTTTAAAGAAAATCGTCAGAATTGCTGATGAAAAGGATATAAAGCGTCACGAGGAGAATGAGAGCAAAAAAAAACGTGCAATGGAAATTTGTCAGGAAAAAGTAGCTCTGCATAACCTGGAAATGAAGCTTATTGATGTTGAATATACTTTTGACAATAATAAGGTGATATTTTATTTTACGGCAGACGGCAGAATTGATTTCCGTCAACTGGTGAAGGATTTGGCAGCTGTTTTCAAAATGAGAATAGAACTGAGACAGATTGGTGTTCGTGATGAGGCGAAGATGCTGGGAGGAGTGGGATCCTGTGGCAGAGGACTATGCTGTGCCACATGGCTTTCAGATTTTCAGCCGGTGTCGATCAAGATGGCAAAGGTACAGAACTTGTCGCTGAACCCTGGAAAAATATCAGGAGTCTGTGGGCGTTTGATGTGCTGTCTGAAATATGAAAATGATGTTTACATCACTCTTCGCAAAGATGTTCCGGAAGTTAATGAGAAAGTGGAAACAGACCGTGGTATAGGAAAAGTAGTTGAATCTGATATTTTGCAGGGAAAAATAAAAGTCAGACTCTATACCGGAGAATTCGATGAAAACGGTATCGAAAAATTGGGTTCGGAAATCCTTGTATTCACTAAAGAGGATGTAAAACGTCTGGATAAAAAAGATAATGCAAAGAGGATAAAACCTGTGCGCATACAGTCTGTTGAAACGGAAAAAGAACAGCAGGGCAAACTCGGAAAACATAGGAAATTCAAGCTGAAAACCCATAATCGCAAGAAAAAGCGTAAGGAAGAAATCCATGACCAGAAGGATTGATGATACCGGCTTTGGCGATATAAGTATAGTTCAGGATGACGAGTTGTTTTGCTACGGCATGGATGCTGTGATTTTGGCAGCTTTTGCAGCCGAAAGGATAAGACGAAAGAAAAGAAAAAAACATAGAGTTTGTGACTTTTGTACGGGTAATGGAATAGTGCCTCTTATCTTATCTCATAAATTGCAGGATGCTGAGATAGTGGGGATTGAGGTTCAGAAAAGATGCTTTGACTTAGCAATAGAAAATATTGAATTGAATGATCTGAAAGATAGAATCACCATATTAAATATGAACATAAAAGAGTTTTGCAGACCGAAGTTTGATAAGGTAAATCCTTTAGAAAACTCCTTTGATACAATTACCATGAATCCGCCTTATACGAAGAAGGGCTGTGGTATACAGTGTGATAGTGAGTATAAGAATATCGCAAGGCATGAACTCTTGGCAACTCTTGATGATTTTATTCACGGCAGTGCCGTTTTGCTAAAGGAAAAAGGGGATCTCTTTATTATACACAGACCGCAAAGACTTGGAGATGTCATACTTACCGGTAATAGGTATTCTTTAGCATTAAAAGAACTCCGGTTAATCAGTGGGAAGGCAAACCAAGAGCCGAATCTTGCTGTTTTTCACCTTATTAAAAACGGCAGACCGGAGTTGAAAGTTTTGCCACAGATGTTTTTGAGAGAGAAAAACGGAGATTTTAGCAAAGAAGCACTGAAATTATACGAATGATTTTAAGAGTTTGTGTAAAAAAGTTGCGGAGCTTTTAAGAAAGAATAGAAAAATAGAGATTATGATTATATCAAAGGTTTTTTTCTTGCTTTTTGTCACAATTATTATATAATTAGTTAGAGTTGTAGCAGATATTCCCATTTTAGTATGGAGGTTGTATATGATTACAATTGATTTGAAGTATACATTGATTTGTTTAGTATTGATAGCACTCTTTGTGCTTTTGATAATATTGGCTAAACTGGCCCTTAATCTAATTTCTACTTTGAAGAATGTGGACAAAATTCTGGAGGATACTTCTGTTGTTTCTGGTGTGGCATCGGATAAGGCATCACAGGTTGACGGCATTGTAGGTGACCTTAGTAGTGCCATTGGAGATATTACAGGTGCAATGAGAGGAAATCAGAATTTGGTCGGTGCGATAACCAACATGGTTAAGGCTATTTCGTCGGCGGTTTCATATTTTAAGGCTACAAGGGATGATGACTGTTTAGAGAAGGAAGAAGAATTTAGGCGGGCAAGAAATCGCAAATGAGGCGGATAAGGAGCCTTATGGAAGGAGAATGAAATGAAAGCAACCGGTATAGTTAGACCTGTGGACGCTCTGGGAAGAGTGGTAATCCCGGTGGAATTGAGAAGAAACCTTAACATTAAGACTGATGATTCCTTGGAAGTATATGTGGACGGGCAGTTCATAATGTTAAAAAAATATGAACCTTCATGTATCTTTTGCGGAGAGGTAGAAGATATTCATCTGATTCATGGAAAGAGTGTCTGTGGAAACTGCGTTCGTGAAATGAAGAAATTATAAATTTATAATTGTTTGACAGATTAACCTGCAATTATGCGGGTTTTTTTCAGTAAATACAGAAAAAGTTATAGTCCATGCACAAAGGCAATGAATGTGTATGGTATGGAGGAAAGAAGTGGCTAAATTTTTAGTACAAAAAAGTGAGCCTTTATACGGTGAAGTCTCTGTTAGTGGTGCAAAAAATGCGGTGTTGCCCTTGATGGCGGCGGCAATCCTTTGTAATGAGGATTGCACCATTATGGATGTGCCGGAGCTTAGAGATGTGGAAGTTATGAAGCAAATTTTGAGGTCTTTGGGCGGGAAAATTAAAGAACGTGAAGCATCGGTTTTAAATTTCGATTTTAGGGAGATAATCACAAATGTAGCTGATTATGACCTGGTTAGAAAGATGAGGGCTTCTTTTCTTGTAATGGGACCTTTGCTTGCAAGAACAGGAAGTGCAAAAGTTCACATGCCGGGGGGATGTACTATCGGAGCCAGACCTATTGACCTTCACCTAAAGGGGTTTGAGGCACTGGGAGCGAGAATCATAAAGGAGAATAATTATATTGAAGCAATCGCACCTAAGGAGGGGCTGAGCGGAACAAGTATTTATCTGGATTTTCCCAGTGTCGGTGCTACAGAAAACATAATGATGGCAGCCTCCATGGCGTTAGGTACGACCTATATAGAGAATGCCGCTCAGGAACCTGAAATAGTGGATTTGGCGAACTTTATGAATAAGATGGGGGCAAAGATCAAAGGAGCAGGAACCGATACCATTAAGATTGAAGGAGTCAGCGAATTTAAGTCCTGTTCACATACAGTAATTCCCGACAGGATTGAGGCAGGAACATTCATGTTGGCAGGTGCTATTACAAGAGGCAAATTGTTGATTAAAAATGTGGTTCCTGATCATGTTAAACCCATTACGGCAAAACTTCGTGAATGTGGAGTAACTGTTGAAATGGGTGATGAGGGAATGTATGTAATGGCAGACGGTGGTATGAAACTTGTATCAACTGATATTAAGACTCTCCCATATCCGGGTTTTCCTACGGATATACAGTCTCCGTTTATGGCGTTTTTAACTACTGCTCAAGGTGAAAGTACAGTGATTGAGACGGTTTTTGAGAATAGATTTATGCATGTTGCGGAGCTGAACAGAATGGGTGCAAACATCAAGACTGAAGGCAATAAGGCGATTATAACCGGAGGTAAGAAGCTTGAAGGCGCTCAGGTTATTGCAACGGATCTTAGGGCAGGTGCCGCTTTAGTTTTAGTTGGGCTGATTGCAGAGGGTACCACTGAAATTTCAGAGATTTATCATATAGAACGAGGATATGAAAAATTTGTAAATAAGTTTAAGGCGCTTGGAGCTAATATTCTTAGAATAGACGATTAGAATTATTACATAAGTATATTTAGTATTTATGGAGGAGTAAAATGGCTGACATAAAGTATTTGGAGCTTTTGGCTAAGGACTATCCTAATATAGAGGCCGCTTCTGCTGAAATAATCAATTTGAATGCTATTTTGGCACTACCGAAGGGAACAGAATATTTTTTAAGCGATTTACATGGAGAGCACGAAGCTTTCATCCATATGCTGAAGAGTGCATCGGGAACCATAAGGGGAAAGATTGATGAACATTATGGAGGTGTACTCGGCGAACAGGACAGGTCAGAGCTTGCAGCATTGATTTATAATGCAGAGGCAGAGATAAAGCGAAGAAAAAAATCTGAGAAAAATTTTAACCAATGGTGTACGACCGTAATTTATCGTCTAATAACGATTTGCAAATCGGTGTCTACAAAGTACACCAGATCAAGGGTAAGAAGGCGCCTTCCTAAATATTTGGATTACGCCATGGATGAACTGCTGCATGCAGATGATGAGGAAAATAAGAACCATTATTACGAGTCGATTATCAATTCTGTAATAGAATGTGGAATCGGTGAGGAGTTCATCAAGGCAATGGCTGATGTAATAAGCGTTTTGGCTGTGGATCAGCTTCATATCATAGGGGATATTTTTGATAGAGGGGCTCACCCGGATGAAATCCTGGATTTTCTGATGGGCTATCATGATGTGGATTTTCAATGGGGAAACCACGATATTGTTTGGATGGGAGCAGCCACCGGCAACTGGGCATGTATAACCAATATTTTGAGGATGAATATAAGTTACAACAATTTCGACATGCTTGAGGTCGGATACGGCATAAACCTTAGACCATTGGCGAGTTTTGCTGCCAGAGAATATGCAGATGATCCTTGCGAAAAATTTATGCCTCATATTTTGGATGAAAATAAATACGATCCGATAGATGAACATTTAGCTGCAAAAATGCATAAGGCTATTGCAATTATGCAGTTTAAAGTTGAAGGACAGAGAATAAAAGCTCATCCGGAATACAAGATGGAAAAACGCTTGCTATTAGATAAAATTGATTTTGAAAAGGGAACTATCAAAATAGAGGGAAAAGAATGGACTCTTTGTGATACCGATTTTCCTACCATTGACCCGAATAACCCCTATAAACTTTCTAAAGACGAGGAAAAAGTGCTGAAATCCCTGGAAGCATCGATTTTGAACTCAGAAAAACTTCAGAGTCATATAAGATTCCTATTTACGCATGGTGCTCTGTACAAAAAAGTCAATGGAAATTTGCTATATCACGGCTGTATTCCAATGACAGAGACGGGCGAATTTGCAGAGGTAACGATAAACGGAAGGGATTATAAAGGAAGGGCATTGATGGATTATCTGGACGAGCAGGTTCGTGCAGCCTATTATTCACCTTGCGAATCCGAGGAAATAGGTCGTTCAGGAGACTTGATGTGGTATCTTTGGGAAGGCAGTGATTCCCCTCTGTTCGGAAAAGAAAAGATGACTACATTTGAAAGACTTTTCATAGCAGATAAGGCGGCACACAAAGAGCCGACGAGACCGTATTATAAACTTATAAAGTATAGAGAGCCCTGCGAAAAAATTCTGAAGGAGTTCGGACTTTCAGACAGACATTCAAAAATTTTAAATGGACATGTTCCGGTGAAGATTAAGGACGGAGAAAGTCCAATAAAAGGCGGAGGTTTGTTGTATGTAATTGACGGCGGAATTTCCAAAGCTTATCAAAAGCAGACAGGAATTGCCGGATACACATTTATATTTAACTCAAGGTTTATGGCACTTGCAGAGCATACGCCTTATGAACCCCTTAAGGAAGATGGAACGCAGAAGTTTGTTTCTCCTGTTGTCAAAATTGTTGAAACTCTGCCGGAGCGAATGATGGTACTGGATAGCGACCAGGGTGTGGTGATGGTGGATCAGATTGAGGATATGAAACAGCTTGTTGAAGCCTATAGAAAAGGTATAATTAAGGAGGTTTATTAAAGTCTTTTATAGAAATATTTATTAAAACAAGTGGTTGAAATTAGCAGAATCATAGAAAATTTTGAGCCTTTAAAGACTTATATCGGTTCCAATTTATTGAAATGCACTGCCACAAAGTTATTTTTGATGAAAGTTTAATGGAATTTTAAAGAGTATCCGGTATGAAAATTATTTTCGTACCGGATGGAGTAACCTATGGATATTAGGTGAAAATATCATAGACTGGCGATGATTGGGAGAATAATTAACAATACTTAGCTGAGAATCACACAATTAACAGCAAATCAGACTGAAAAGCCTTTGACAAATGAATAGGCTATGTGTATACTGTTATAGTACGAATTGAATAAGCGCCACTAGCTCAATTGGATAGAGTACCTGACTACGAATCAGTAGGTTGGGGGTTCGAGTCCCTCGTGGCGCACCAATTTTAAACCCTTGCAATTTCAAAGATTACAAGGGTTTATTTTTTTACCTATTTATAAAGTTTTAACCTGTTATTATCCCCAATTACCCCAAATTATCCCTAGACCGGCAATCCCTCCGGCAATCCCTTTTTTGAAATGTTCATTTTGAAGATGAAAATCTATTCATTTTTTCTAAGGCATCAGATATAGAAATTTCAGAGTGATGAGTATAAATTTTAGAAGTTATATCAATACTACCATGTCCCATCAATTCCCTGGCAACATTTATAGGAACTCCGGCAGATTGTAAATCTGTACAAAAGGTGTGTCTGAGGTTGTATATTACAAAATCATCTGCAACAACACTTTTAACAATTTCATTTCTATAGACCTCTGCTCCCATTTCTATGTCCATCAATCTCCGGATGTTTTCCCACATAGTCGTGTAAGTCTTTTTTGTGTAACGATTCCCTTTTAAATTCACACAAACATAATCATTAGGCTCTTTTTTATTTTCAGAAAGAATTTTTAGTAAAGGTAATTGAATAGGAATTTTTCTTCTCCCGGCAGAGGATTTGGGTTCATTTTTTATTACACCTTCAGATTTCAAAGCTTTATTTATAGAGATAAATCCATTCTGTAAGTCAATATCCCTCCAAAGAAGTGCTATAGCTTCTTGAGGTCGTAATCCTGCATATAACATTAGATAGCAGAAAATTTCGCCTCTATGGCCTTTTAAAACTTTTAAGAGTATCTCTCTTTCATAATCTGTTATAGCTCTGCGTGGAGTAGATGGTATTGAATCTGCTTTTTTTAAGTTTTCAGCAATATTTTTATTAGTCAATCCGTTTTCGTATGCAGTTTTAAATATTTGAGTTATAATATCATACAACTTATCATTAAATGATTTGGATTTAGTGTTAAAGTTTATAATTCGTTGGAGATGAAGAGGCTTAACCATAAGCAATTTTGTATTGCCTATTTCATGAATTATGTAATTTTTACAGATCCCTTTTATATCACGAAACCAGGAATCATTCACTTGACCGTATTTATATGTCTCTAACCATTCATCAATCCAATGTCTAACTAAAGTGCTGCTATTTAAAATTATAGTATCTTCTTCAAGTTGCTTTAATTTCAATGCTTTATTGATTTCAGCTTCGGTTCGATCCTTGCCGGAGGCAGTTAATCGTTTTCCTTGCCATCTGAAATAGATGACTACCCTATCTTTACTCCGTGGCACAATAAAACCCCCTTTACATAAGAGGGCTGAAATGATACAATTTATTTGTCAAAACGGCTGTATCATCAGCCCTATAGAGATTCCCACACGCAGTTGGGGTCTCTTTTTTATTGTTTTGTACACTTAAAAACTACCATCAATCATTATTGCAGTTTTTATCAGTTAACATATATATCCTCCTAAAAAGAAAAAGCCCTAACAACAACGTGTTAAGACTCTTTCTCGGATTAAATGCTAATCCAGTCATTTAATTAATAGAGAGTTTAACACTATTTTTTTATTTCGTCAATATATTTCATGATTATGTTTTTAAAGTAAATTTGCAAGTTACGACTTTAAGCATTCTTTACCATCAATTTGCAACTTATAAAAATATAATTTATAATGTTATTGCGTATTTTTCTTCTTAATACGCGATACACACATAGGGACTTGTCTTAGTGGGCAGGTCTCTTTATTTAAACAGATATTACCTTAAAAAGTAAGAACCGGAGCACACAAAAGTGTAACTCCGGTTGGTCCCCGAATCAGCGTCGGGCAACTCTGTTGATTACACTATACAATGTGTATAATTTTTTGTCAACATATTCAAATTGATTGTCACGATTACTTCAACCTTTTCAGACTTGGATTTTCTATTAGAGATGCCATCTGGCTTTTAGCAGTAGCATTAAGTCTCATTAACCTTTCAGCTTGAGAAACTCCATCTTTTATCATTTCAGCATTATAGCTTTCAAGATTTGTTAGTATAATTAATTGTTCAATGGTTGCGCTGTCTCTAATATTTTCATATTTAGGTTTATTTGGATTAGCCTTGCGCCATTCTTTTGCAGTCATACCAAATAGTGCTACGTTTAGCACATCAGCTTCATTGGCGTAAATAAATCCTTGCTGTGCTTTGGATACATCTTTTGGGACTAAGTTTTCTTGTATAGCGTCTGTGTGTATCTTATAATTTGTTTTAGTTAAAACTCTTCTCAAATTCCAATTTAATGAAAGTCTATTATTTTCATCAGATTTCAGTCGTTGATAATCTTTAATTATATATAACTTAAACTCAGGGGAAATCCATGAAGCAAATTCAAAGGCGATGTCTTTATGTGCATAAGTTCCACCGTTTCGACCAGATTTAGAATGTATGCCAATTGCATTTGTAGAAGCGATCCATTTTTGTGGTGATAATACAAATGCATTAGAGCCGGCATCTTGCTTAAACTGGTCGAAATCGACCAGTTTAAAATCCTCATTATTCATAATTTCCCATAGCCCTATAAATTCAATAGTGGAACGGTTTCTAAGCCAATTTTTAATTACATCAGCTGGAAATTCAGGGTTCCTTTTCCTAGCTATATCTGTCAGCGAAATATAATCATCCTCATCACCTTTAGAAACAACAGTTATTTCAACACCTTGTATATTCATTTTTTCTTGAAATTCATTACCCATCTTTATTTATCCTCATTCTATTTATATTTATGAAATACCCCAACACACTTACCGGCAATTCTTACTTCGCTATAATCTGTAACAGTAGGAGTATAGTCCGGTTGTCAACATTTATTTACCGATTGGATAATTTTCTCATCAAGCCTTCCAATGATGTTCACATTGGTTACAAACAAATTCAGTAGCAGTTCGGTTATACGCTCTACCTCTTCTTTGCATTAGGCGAGTTAGCCACTCTGGATTGCGATATTGTTTCTTATTAACAAGAGCAATTACATAAAAAATGGGAGCAAATGAGCACATGTACATTAAGAAAATAAAATATTTCATGCTCCACTTTACTGCTATCCACAAGAGATACCAGATGCCAAATAATAAAAACCATAAACAACCATGTCCTTGCTTAAAATCAACCTTGTTTACAACCTGAGCCGAAGTGTGATACCCTCCACATTTTGGACATCTTTTTCCCATATTAGTATTATTCATATTTTTATCCTTTTGCCAACTTCCTTTCTCTTAAAAATATATTTTTACAAGCCTTATTGCTTGCAATAAACCCATCTTTTTTGCTAACTATCTAAAAAACCATAATGTTTTAAACAATCTCTCATAAATTCTTCAGTGACTTCAAAGTGTTCCGCTAAATCGTAAACCTCTGTAATTCCTTGAGCCACTGCTTTATTAATTTCATCAATGGGAATGATTTTCTCATATGCCCATCTTCTTGCCAATAATTCTTGTTTAATATTAGCTAGCTTATTTTGGTCTAATATATCTCCTGAAGTGGTTTTGTAATGTCCAATCTCTTCAGCGACTATTGATATTTTTTCTGCATTAGTCAAAGTTCCTTTAATCCAAATGACATTGTCACAATAAAGTCCATCATTTCGCATATTGCGTTCTTCAATATTAACTTCTTGGTCATATTCAGCAACCAATTCTTCATACTTGGTCATCTGTATTACCTCATACCATATTTTTTATTTTCTTTTCGATCTAACGTAAGCCTTGAATTGTTCTATCTCGTCAAGTTCCTCTTGAGTCCATTCATCATTGTCGTGGTGGGCTGCAATAGTTTGTGGTTCATAGTAGTCTTCTGGTGGATACCAATATGTCCCACTTGTTATTCCTGTTGCTGTTCCAAAATTTTCCACCAATCTATTGTATATATTTTTGTCCATTCTTTTTTTTTCATAATCTTGGTTTAATAATTTTGCAACATATAAGTGAAAATTTGGATGTCCTATATAGTCAGCCGATTCTGCATGATGAAGACTCCGAGCATATAAACAAAGATATTCGTCAAGTTTTGCATTGTATCTTTCATCAAATGAACTATCTGGGTCGTGTAATATATCCCTTGCTTTTGCTTTATGAATTTCTCGTTCAATATAATTAAATTCAGAGTCCCAACCCATCAGGATCACGGGGCTAACCCTTAAAACATCAGATATTTTATCTAATTTATCTGATGGTATATTTGTTATTATATTGTTTTCATATTTATAGATAGTTTGCTTTGTAGTAGAAATTTTTTCTGCTAAGGCGCTTTGTGTCATACCTTCATTTTCCCTAAAGTATTTTATTCTTTCTCCTATGGTCATAAATCTACCTCTATATATTATTAATCAAATATTAATTTCGTAATTTCATAATAGCACAAAAAAGTTACAAGTCAATAAAAAAATAACTTGACAAGTTATAAAATGGGGAGTATATTGTAAGTAACTTATAAAGTCACCGAAAGGAGGAATGAAATTGATTGATGTAAATGCGTTAAGAGGTAAAATTGCGGAGCGTGGCAAAAGCCAAGCTGATGTTGCAAAAGCAATAGGTATAGCACCAAAGACTTTTTATGATAAGATGAACAGAGCGGTTTTTGGCAGTGATGAGATTGAAATAATGATTGATTTTTTAAAAATTGATGAGCCAATGAAAATTTTTTTTGCTAAATAAGTAACTTATAAAGCTACCAACACTGAATCAGAAATAAAGAAGGAGGAAGTCATGAAAACATTTAAATCTATTCATATAGATTTAGAAAATGGGATCTATAAATTGAACGGGGAATCTATGGAACGGGTTAGGGAATTAACATTAACTCTTGATGCTGAAAGTTGGAGCCTTCGCATAAATAAAGATGAATGGTTTGAGGAAGGCTCCAGACGTACTAAGGAATAAATTTTGATATGAAATCTGCGACCTCAATCAAGCCGTTCTTGAAACGATTTTCCATATAAATTATGGCATTATCAGTCAAGCAAAAACTTGCATCAAGGTATGCTTCAACAAAATTTATTTTTGCCAAATCGAAAATTAAGTCTGAAACATCATCAGGATGTTCTCCGCAAAGGAATTCCTCAACGAGAAGTGGCGGAGCTTCAAAATGTATAGCTTGACTTTTGCGAACTCCGTTTTTTCGGCGTTTTAAATATTCCGCATAAATTTGGCAAAGAAGTTTATCAGCGTCTTTCGTTAGTTCCATTATAATCACCTCTCTTTCAAAGGTGATTATAACACATAAAAGTAACATAAAGAGGGAGGAAAAGTTATGGAAATAAATATCAAAACAACTTCAAAAGAAATAGCCGACCTTGTATCAGAATTACAAAAATGAAAATTATAGCAGTTTTAGACTTTATGAAAAAACATGGCCATATAAACAAGTGGGAGGCTATGAAATATTTATCCGTATTTGATCTAAATGAACAAATCATCGAATTAAGAAAATACGGATACAAAATAAAAGAAGAGTGGATCACATCAGTAACGGAAGTTGGAATTTCATATTTTCCAGTATATAGCCTTTAAGGAGTAGCTTATGGAAAAGAGACAAGAGCTTATAAGAAGGATTGAAAGAGAAATCGGTCGTTTTCCTTGCTTATCGAAGATAGATAGGTTTATAGAGAGACGGCACGGAACGGCGACGTGGTTAATGGAAGGAATAAAACCAATGAGAGGCGGTCGTGGAAAAAAGTATTCAGCGGTAGATGTAGCGGATCGAATTATAGAAAGGTTAAGTTAATGAAATTTAAATTTAGAAACAAGAAGTATATATGGAAACCAACAGAATGGCAAAAGATAGTTCTTGCTGGAGCAGTAGGGCTTACATTTGCAATTCTTTTTTACAAAGGGTGGATATATGAACAGACGGTAACGCATGGAAGACCGTGGTTAGGAGGTTGTTAATGGAAATAAAAAAAAGAAAGCACCCCGAAAGGTGCAATCAAAACTAATCAGGTTGATTATAATGCAATTCAAAGAAATTTGCAACTGCCTGAAAGAATACCGCCGTATAAGCTGAGTGTAATGTTCAAACAGGCAGAAAAGATTATAAACCAACTCATCAATGCTCCTCATTGGCAGACAAGTTATGATGATATTGAATTCATTCTGCAAATGATTCTATCAGCAGTTCGGTGTGCCAAAGTCGGAAGTGATAAGCGTGAGTATTGAATTGATGAAACACTACATTAAACAGAAGTACGGAGAATCTATTAGAGGTAGAGAAGTTGATAGAATGAGCGACAATCAAGTGATTGCCTTGTATATGAGAATTAAAGAAAATTAGGAGATAAAAATGAGTAAGACACATTGGAAAAAGCTTAATAACCCAGATTATTTAGGTGCTTATGCACTAGAACCGGGAGAAGATTTGATACTGACGATAAAAAGTGCTGCAGAGGAAACATATACGGGAAATGCAGGGAAAAAAGAAACTGGGCTTTTGATACATTTTGTTGAAAGAAATATAAAGCCAATGATATGCAATGCAACTAATGCGAAGTCTATAACAAAGGTTACAGGGAGTCCATATGTTGAGGACTGGAAGAGCCATAAGATACAACTTTATGCGGCAACCGTTAATGCTTTTGGTGATACTGTTGAGGCATTGCGAGTGAGAGATTTTCCACCACGGGTAGATACATATTTTTGTCAAGAATGTGGTTGTGAAATTATGGATGATGGAAAGTATTCAGCCAGGGCAATTGCGCAGAGTTCACAAAGCAAGTTAGGTAAAACACTTTGTATGGCTTGTGCGAAAAAGATGAAAGAAGACCAGGAAAAGGCAGATAAGGAAGGAGATGTTTTAGGAAATGAAAATAACTAAAGTTGTTATAAAAAATTTATTTGGCATATCAGAAACTGAACTTGACGGGAGAAGTATAGAAATCACAGGCACTAATGGAACTGGAAAAACTTCCGTTATAGATGCTATAAAATACGCCTTAACTAATAACTCAGATAGAGAGTACATCATTAAGCAAGGCGAAAATGAAGGTGAAATAACAGTAGAAACGGATACCGGATTATATATCGATCGCAAAAAAAGAACTGGAAAGGCTGATTATAAGTCAATTAAAGATAACAGACATGACATCTCCGGACCTGAAGCAATGCTGAAAACTTTATTTACGCCACTACAATTGGATCCGGTAACATTTATCAATCTTGATAAAAAAGAGCAAAACAGAATAATCCTTGATCTTATAGAGTTTGATTGGGATTTAAATTGGATTAAGGAAAAATTTGGAGAGATTCCTCAAGATGTAGATTATCAGCAGAATATACTGCAGGTTCTTAATGACATCCAATCTGAGAATGGTTATTACTTCAGAACAAGGCAGGATATCAACAGGGATTTGAGAAATAAAAAAGCCTTTGTTGAAGAAATTGCTGAAACTATCCCATCAAACTATGATGCGGATAAGTGGGAAAATTACGATCTCGGGAAAACTTATGCAAAGATTGAAAAAGCCAAAGAAATCAATTCAAGAATTGAAAGAGCTAAAATTTTTAAGGACTCATATGACAACAAAATTAGAGGATATGAGGCCGAAAAGGAAATTACAATATCATCCGAAAAGGACAGAATAGCAACGGAGAGAGAGTCTTTAACATCATCAATAGAAAGGATGAAGGCTGAAATAAAAGCCGCTGAAGACTCATTAAAGAGTCTTGACGGTAAATTAGAAGATAAAGTTAAACTTGCTGAGAGTGAATACAGAGAAAAAATTGCAAAACTTGATTCGGAGATTAAAACTGCTGACGAATATATAAATAAAGAAATTGTAGATATTAGCAAAGAAGAGGAAGAGGTTAGGATTGCTGGGGAAATGAAGAAGCATCTAAACGAATATAAGCGGATGAGAACACTTCAGGACGAATGCGAGAGTCTTAATGATAAATCTAAACAATTGACTGCAAAGATTGAACTTGCACGAACACTTCCGGGAACAATTCTTGAAACTGCAACAATCCCAGTTGAGGGACTTACAGTTGAAAATGGAATGCCTCTAATCAAGGGACTTCCAGTATCCAATCTATCAGAAGGTGAAAAGCTAGAATTATGTGTTGATGTGGCATTGAGTAAGCCTGAAAATTTGCAAATCATTTTGTTGGATGGATCAGAAAGATTATCAGATGAAAACAGAGCAAAGTTATATAAAAAGTGTAAAGACAGAGGTTTACAATTCATTGCAACAAGGACCACAAATAACAATGAGCTTGAAATCAATTATTTATAGGAGGATATATGCTAACAAGAGAAAACTATTTCAGTAAAGAAAATGAATTGAAATATTTTAGTTCTTCACAGTTCAAGTCGTTCTTGGACTGTGAAGCTAAAACTATGGCTAGAATCAACGGAGACTTTGACGAGGAAAAGAGTATAGCTTTACTCGTTGGTTCATATGTAGACGCACATTTCGAAGGAGCTTTAGATATTTTCCAGGCACAAAATCCAGAGTTATTTACTAAAAGTGGAGATTTAAAAGCTAATTTCAAACAAGCAGAGGAGATCATAAATAGGCTAGAAAATGACGAAATGTTCATGCGATATATGTCTGGAAAAAAGCAGATAATAAAGACTGCAGAGTTATTTGGACATGAATTTAAAATCAGAATTGATAGCTACCATGAAGGCAAAGCTATTGTGGATTTAAAAATTATGAAAGACTTTGAGCCTGTTTATAAAGAAGGTCTTGGAAAAGTCAGCTTTGTTGAAGCTTGGGGATATGATATTCAAGGTGCAATATATCAAGCGGTTGTTGAAGCCGAAACGGAGAAGAAGCTACCGTTCATTATCGCTGGAGCTACCAAGCAAAAGGACGGAGCAGATATCGGATTATTTCAGATTCCACAGTATAAGTTGGATTCAGCATTGAAGATCATTGAGCATTATATCGACCATTTCGCAGATGTGAAAAAAGGATTGATTGAGCCTAAAAGATGTGGAAAGTGTGCTTATTGTAGACAGACAAAAAAAATAACTAGGATTGAAATGCTGGAGGATATTGCAAATGAATAGCATAAATATATATGGCAGGCTTGTACGTGATCCTGAACTTAAAGCATATACAAATAGCAAAGGCGAAAGCAATACAATGTGCAATTTTACTGTCGCAGTAAATAGAAGGTTCGGTGATGATGCAGATTTTTTCAACTGTACTATATTCGGTAAAAGAGCGGAAGTTATTGATAAATTTTTTAGAAAAGCTAGCAGAATTGCAGTAAGCGGTGAAATGCAATGTAATAAAAAAGATGATAAATATTATTGGAATTTACTTGTATCAAATTTTGACTTTGTTGATACAAAAAATGACTCAATAAATAATCAAAATCCCCTTCCGGAAAGCTTTGAAGAAATTGAAGAAGATGTTCCATTTTAGAGGTAGTTATGCAGATTCAAATAGATAGTAGAGAAAAAGCAAAAGCTATAAAGAAAATCGTGGATGAATTTAATAAACAGGAAATTAAACATTTTACATCAAAGATGTTTGTGGGCGATTATTGTGAACTATCTAATCCTTTATTAATTATTGATAGGAAACAAAACATTGCGGAGATAGCACAGAATGCAACAAGTGGACATGCTAGGTTTAAGCGTGAATTGGAACGCTTAAAAGACATTGGTGGAAAAATGATAATCCTGATTGAGCAAGATACGATTTCTGGGGAAAAGATTCAGTCATTAGAAGATATTATGATGTATAAGCCTAAATTCGGAACGATAGTAGGCTTACAAATCTATAGAATTTTATCAGCATGGGAACATACTTACAATATTGAGTTTAGATTTTGTAATAAAAAAAGAACAGGGAAAGAAATAATAAAAATTTTAAGAGGAACCCAAGATGAGGAATAATTTAGTCGAAGAGATTAAATCTCACATAACAATTAAAGATATTCTTTCATATTACGGTTATAACGAAGGACGTAGAATGAGAACGGCTTGCCCTCTTCATCATGGGAAAAATAATAACTTTTGTTACACGGATTCAGTTTATCATTGCTGGGTCTGTGGTGCGAAAGGCGATGTAATTACACTGGTTATGGAGTTGTTTGGAATTCAATATAGGCAAGCTTTAATCAAAATCAATACAGATTTTAATCTTGGATTAACTTCTAAAAAGCCGACCTACAGGGAACGGCTCCTTATGAGAGAGGATAAGAAACTCGAAATATCGATAAAGCAATATAAGGCTCATAAACAAGCTCTTTATAGAGGAGTAGCAATATTCTATAGAGAACTATTTAAACGGTCTGTAAACAGCAATTTATCTTCTCATGAGGTAGATACTATGAATGAATTAGAACTTTATTTAAATGAAAATATTGAGGAGGTGGTCATTCCTTGGCTTTGAATTATACAAGAGAAGATTTTTTACAGGGAACGGCTCCTTATGAGAGAATTGAAAGTTGTAAAGATCCTTTTCAAAAAGAACAGATAAAAACACGAATAGGCGATATTGCTAAAACTGCAGGCATCAGAAATTTTGTAACACTGTATAAGAATTACTTGAAGTCATTAAAAATTATTAACGATGGAGAGTTTGTAGAAAATGCCTGCAACTTTGAGGGACAAGAATTTGAACTTAGTACAGGAAGTTGGATAGCTGATGATTTTGGTATAAGTCGGCCTTCATATAATGGACAGGGAGAAGAAATAGCTTGCTCTCACCCTATAATGCCGGTGCTGAGACTTGAAAATATTGATACTGGCTTGAGCAAGGTTAAATTAGCTTTTAAGCGTGGAAATGTCTGGCGTGAAGTGATTTGCGAAAGAAAACTAATCGCTTCTAAAAACTCAATTGTGAGCCTCTCGGACTATGAAATAGCCGTAACATCAGAGAACGCAAAACATCTAGTTCAATATCTATCAGATGTGGATAGTTTGAACTATGACAGAATTCCAGCGAAAAAATCTGTTTCAAGGCTTGGATGGGTTGAAGATAATAGCTTTTCACCTTATGTAGAAGGCTTGGAATTTGATGGTGAGGGTTCATTTAAAACTTTTTTTGAATCGGTAACAAGCAATGGAAATGAAACTGAATGGTTGAATTTAGCGAAAGAAGTAAGAGCAAGTTCAAATATCATCCCTAAAATAATGTTGGCAGCATCCTTTTCCTCTGCTTTGGTTTCACCCTGTTCCTGTCTTCCGTTTTTCGTCCATCTTTGGGGAGGTTCAGAAACAGGAAAGACTGTAGGGCTTATGCTTACCGCCTCAGTGTGGGCTAATCCCGAAATGGGAAAATTCATCCACACTTTTAATAGTACCGCAGTAGCACAGGAACTGGCGGCAACATTTGTCAATTCCTTGCCGCTAATATTGGATGAATTACAGGTAATTAAAGAACGAAAAGATTTCGACCATATGATATATCAACTATCCGAAGGAGTCGGCAAAACGAGAGGAGAAAAGACCGGAGGGCTTAGAAAGGTTGGAACTTGGAGTAATTGTATACTGACAACGGGAGAACAACCAATTACAAGCAATTCTTCTGGGGCAGGAGCTGTCAACAGAATCATAGAGATTAACTGTGAAGATACCAAGCTGTTTCAAGATCCTAAAAGAGTTGCTCGGATAATAAAAAATAATTATGGTTATGCTGGAAAGAAGTTTATACAAATTATTTCAGATGACAATATAATGCAGGAAGCAAAGGCGGCTCAGCATGATTATTTTGATATTTTAAACAAGTCTTTTGACACTGACGAGCAAAATGCCACGGAGAAACAAAGCATGGCTGCAAGTTTAATTTTGACGGCTGACTGGATAATTACAAAGTACTTATTCAAGGACAAGAATTACATAGATCCTTATGAGTTAATAAAATTTTTAAAGACAAAAGCTTCCGTTGATCAAAATGCAAGAGCATATGAATGGTTGTCGAACTGGGTCACCCAAAATCGAAAAAAATTTGTTTCTCGTGATGATGACTCAGAGAATATACAAGAGATATACGGAAAAATAACCATAGGAGAGGTGGCAATATTGAATACCATCTTCAATAAATCATGTACTGATGCAGGATTTAACCCAGAAAGTTTTAGGAAATGGATGAAAAGAAAAGGGATTATTCAGTGCACGGATAAACGTACTACCAAACAATACAGAATTAACGGAATATTAAGCCGTTGTGTTTGTGTGAATCTTGATAATCTTGGAGATTTCAAGGAAGTAAAGGAGAATATACCCTTTTAGTTTTGATAAAATGAATTGAAAGTGTAACCACTTGTACCCGCACTGTAACCACCTTGATGGTTACGCTTAACACAAGTAATTACAACGGTTATAGCCAGTGTAACCACCTGTACCCGCAAATCTGAATAAACCTTATATATAACGCATGTAGAAGATATTATATAGAAATCCCTATAAGGATAATTGGAATCACTGGTTACATTGGTTACACCCTCTAAAAAGTCAGTATTTGCAATGCTTTAACCGTAACCACCCCCACTGGTTACACACTGGTTACACATTTACATTTCACTATGCTTCTATTAAAACTGATAGCCATGAATTCGTAAAGTTT
>ERZ772956.901-NODE-901-length-21081-cov-3.535432_pt1 | contig 21081 bp, 14 predicted proteins | sample MGYA00580683_ERZ772956 | MGnify/ENA primary metagenome ERZ772956 (study PRJEB29015, sample SAMEA2738077) | human oral metagenome | biome: human oral; feature: human-associated habitat; material: saliva | place: China | collected 2212 ... | reverse complement strand
ATGAGGGAATGGATGTGTTTAATGCGATCGTGACTGATATTATGGCTGAGATTTAAACGGAGTCTGATCTCAGTTTTTTTGTTTTGTCTTTTTTTGACTAATAAATCTCCTTGCAAAGTGTTCGCTAAAACCTATACTGAGGCTGATTTTATCTTTGGAATGGTTGGTTGATGCAGTTTTATGATGAAGTGAAAATTTCTATAGAGTCTGGAAAGTGAGGAGATGGTATTGCGAGTGGAAGAAGAGAGAGCTGAGTTCCCTTTTGAGGGCCTAATGGTTGAGACTGAGGGAACTGAGGTGATATCTACTTTGTTGCTTCAAAAGATGAAAATACGCTTATTGATTATAAGTATAAGAAGATTTTTAAGGCGAAGGCCGGAGAACCAGGAAGAACAAAGGATCAATACTGAGCGCATTGAGCGAATTTGGAGCTTGTAGTTCCAGTTTGAACGATGATCAAGGATGCAGAGACTGGGAGACTTCTTGCGCAAATGGAACATGATGGGCAAAAACTGAGGATATTAGCCTGAGGTGAATGAGGAAAGGGAAATATTCATTTTAAGGATTCGGTAAATCAGTATCCAAATTTTTATATTCTCTGAGAGCCGGGACATAAAAGGGAGATTGTTCTTGAACTACAGCTTTTGGCAGATGTCGGGCTGATTTGAACCCCAAGTGTTGGAAAATCTTCACTTATCAACTGTATGGCTGATGTAAAGGCGAAAGTTGCAGAGTATCCGTTTACTACATTGGTGCCAAATCTGGCTTCAGTTTCTGTTGGGAATTTCCGCTTTAATGTCATTGATATTCCTGGATTGATAGAGGGAGCGAGTGATGGAAAGGGACTTTGAAATGCGTTTTTGAGGCATGTTTTGAAATCAAGGGTTTTCGCATTTGTTGCAGATTTGGGAAGATTTGAGGCTGGAATGCGTGAAACTATTCAATTGATAGATGAGATTATGCTTTATCTTAAGCAGAAGTTCGCAGATGAAGATGAGGAGTTGAATTTTATCCTTAGAGAGGAAAATGGACTTATCTGTTTTGAGGTTGAGAAGAATGACGAAGTAATTATTAGTAAGCGTCTGCTTTTTGTTCTCAATAAATGGGATCTGATCAATGATGAAGAGGTTTTGAAAGAGTATAAGGCGGTTTTTTATGATAATATCAATACTTTCCTAAAAGAAAGAAGATTGGCTCAGCTTTCTTTATCTCTTTTGGAAAAAAATACTTTTACGACCTCTGCTGGTACATTCTACGGAATTGATAATCTTTTGAGAAAATTTGCCGAGCTTTTGCAAAAAACTGAGAGTATTGATGTTGAGCTTGATACCTATCAGTCTGAAGAAGATACTCAGGATGAGGAAAATTATGATTTGATCACTGAGATTACAGAAGAGGAAAAGCCTCATTTGATAGAGGAGTGATATATTGAGGAGTTGGAGAGCCGTTTTGCAAAGGTATGGTATATTCAGAATCGTGAGATTTGTAAGATGGTTTTTACCTTGCCATGGGGAAATGACGAGGCTGAGAATTATTTTTGGCAGCTGATGCAAAATAAAGGTTTCATCGAGCTTTTGGAAGATGAAGGAATGATGAAGGGAGATATTTTGAGGATTAGGAGTTTTTATGAAGGAGTAGAGGACAAATATATTTTGTACTAATTTATTTTGTGAAGATTCCGAAAGATTTACTTGATATTCTATAGCTGTAAGTATTTTTTATATTGAAATTAAATATTTAATATGACTGGATATGTGTATCAAAAGCCATTTCTTCCAGAAGGAGTTGATGGATATTGCTCTTTGGCTTGCTGTATGTGAGTTATGAATTTCTTTTGGAATACTCAGTTTTGTCGACAAAATAATCGAGAAATGATGAAACTTATGAAGGCAGGGAACTATTCTGGATATGAAATGCTAGATATACCAGAAATTGCGTATAGATTGTCCCTCTTGGGATTCCGTATAACATATTATTCTAGTATGTCTTTTGAACAATATTCGGAATACTTAAGCAATCCTGTAACAAAAATTTTTGATGTTATGAGTCCTAAATATCATAAATTTATTAAGGATGGCTTTTTTGAGATTCCTATTTATGATATAAAAATTGATTTGAGTGATGTTACTTATGAAAAAAAAATTATGAAATCAGATCAAATTAAAAAAGTATATGATACTGATTTATTGTCTATTCTGAAGCAAGATAAATCAGATGATAGTCTATTTATGTTTTGAGTTTCGTATCATATTTTGCATGATGAACCAGAAGAGGAGGGAAATAATGGAGGGCATGTTATTTTAGTTTCCTCGATAAATGAAAATAACGAGGTAATAATACATGATCCGTGAAGACCAACACTTCGTTATTATCCTGTTAGTTTTGATAAGTTTAGTGAAGCTGTACTAGATTCTTGAGAATTTAATTTTATGCATATTCAATATGAAAATGTGAGTTCTATTATTTAACCTCAGTTCTAAATTTTATAAAAAGGATTATAAATTAAATATTATTGTTAACGACCTTTCTGTTTCAATGAATTTTTCAGATAATTTATAAACTACGACTTGCATCCTCTTGGATAGATTTTATTCTCATTTTAAATTTTTGATGTTTAGCGTGCTCTCAATTTCTGATTCAGATAAACATTTTGCCTCTGCGATTGCTGAATATCAAAAGAGGCTTTGAAAACAGATAAAGATTGAAGATTTAAAGCCTGTGAAGGATGATAATCATCAGTTTGTAATTCAAAAAGAGACAAAAAATCTGATTGAGATGCTCTGAAAAAAATATGCAAATTGGCAAAAAATTCTTTTGATCAAAGAGGGAAAAACCTTTTCTACACTTGAGATAGCAGATATATTAAGTAATAAAGATACGGTATTTATTATTGGTGGACCCTATGGTGTTGATGAGAAGGCTTTGATTGATGCGTTCCCTGAAATCAAAAAGTGGTCGTTTGGAGCGATAACTTTGCCCCATGGGCTCGCGAAATTGACGTTGATAGAACAGCTTTATCGCTGTACAACACTCTGGACAGGTAAAAAATATCACTATTAAATAATTGACAAAATATATTTTTTGAGTATACTGAATCCTGATTCAGGATTTTTTTAGTTCCTTATTTCTCTAATAAAATGACTTCTGCTATAAATGTTCGCGTTGAACACACTGATCAGATTAAGAAAAAGTATACCTCTCTTGAGAGAACTATTAAGTGAAAATTAACTGAACTTTTATTGATTGATTGAATTGGGAGGAATGCTGATTCTTGTAGAGGTCTTTCAATTACTCCAGATTTTAAGATTAGGGAGCTAGGTAAGGAGGAAAATAGTAAATTTATTTCTAATGCTTCTACGATTAAGAATCCACTTTTGCATGCGACGGAAGATAGAATCCAAGATGAAATTTTTGATTTGATTGAGAGGCAGGTTGATGAACAGGAACTAATTGAGGCTTATAAGGAAGGAATTCAGGATTTTTTTACCAATTTAAGAAATAAGAGAAGATCGTATTTGTCAAAACATCCTATGTATAGACAATTTTTAACTCAAGGACATAAGGAATATAGGCAAGGAGAAAATATTGCAAAATTTAATGTTAACGCGCAATTAGGAAAACTTCTCCACGAAAAATTTGGAGAGGAGGCGTTCGAAAAAGTTGAAAGTGTTGATCAAAATTGAGAGAAAATAGAAGTTCTTAAATTTTCATCTAAGTCAGTTGATTATCTATATACGCTGTTTTATAATGCGACTTTAGTTTGGAATGAATGGTGAAAAAGTATAAATCAGGTTTTTCATGATGGGGATTATCCTTTTATAGCACAGAATATTAAGGTTTCAGGAGAGGATTATATTGATGTAATTGCTTATCTAGTAGAGAGGGAGAAACATAATCCACATGGGAGATATTGAAATCTTGGGAATGAAGAATGGGCAAAAAAAACATCTCAATTTTGTGATATTATTTGGGCACTTTCCAATGATCAGTTAGGAATTCATAAAGGAAAGTATTTTGAATCTTTAGATCCTCGTTTTGAGTGGGATAAGACGACTCAGCACCTTTTTGAGATCGGAGGGGAGTTCTTAAAAAATGAGGTCAATATTCAAAATAGGCTTTATAATACAGATTTCAGCCTTTCTCAGAGAAAGAAATCATTAGCTTCTTGTGCTGAGAAAATCATTGAGTGAAAAAAGATTAATGATTCGATGGGATTCCGTGTTTCAAGTTCAGCTTTGGATAATGAGTATTATCAGCATATTTTAGGGGTAAGTAAGAATTGGCTTTTGCACTTGACTACAAGTTTAGAGGAAGAACCACAGAGATATGTTAATCCAGGAGAGACTATTAGTATTAAAAAGGTTTCTATTGACAATAAGTGAGTTTTGAAAAAGGAAGATATGGAAAACTTTAAAAATGCATTATCAAATATTGTTCATATTGAAAATAGAGAAAAAGCCAAGACGCCTTATGTATCTGAGGAGGAGCGAAAATGATCCCTTCGTGAAAGCTATCCGGATGATGTTGCTACTACTGAAAAGTGGGAGACGCTTAGAAGTATCTTTCAGCAGTTTAGTGGTGGAAAAGAGAGAGGTTCAAATGGAAGCTATAAGGATTTTAAGCTTAATATTACCTTAGAAGTTAAAAATGCTAAGGGAGAATCGATTAATACTAAATCAATGGAGGTACAGTTTGATGATATTAATAATGGGATTGGACTGGCAAACTTTAATATTAGAAATTGTGAGAGATCAATTAATACCCAGAGTAGGTTATCTTTTGATATTCCTTTGACTCAGGCGAGACAAATTATAGAAAAAAATCTGAAATATATGAGTTTTTGGGCTAAGGATAAGGATCCAAAATTTAGTAAGCTTGATTTTCCTGATGGAGATAGTATTGATATTTCTAGTTTTATAAGGAGAGACTTGAAGAATGGTGGAGATATAGATAGAGCAACGGTAAAGATTATTAATTATTTTCTTCAAAAGGGAACTTTTTTTCTCTATCATAGGGCGGATAGTCAAAGATCGGTTTCTGATATTTATCTAGAAAAAGGTATGTTGACTCCTAAAAATCTAGAAAGTGCTCATATTGAGGATATTCGTATTTGTACAAGTCTTGAGGTCGCAACCCAACAACATTCTTATCTTCAAAATAAACGAGAAGATCAGGTTTGAATATATATTCCAGAGAGAGCAAGAATTTGATGGATTTCTCTTGGAGATTTGATTGAAAGAATCAATCTCTGAAAGGTAAATCGTGATAAAAAAGAAAAAAGCCAGAGTTAAATCTGGTTTTTTGTTTTTGATCGGACTTAAAATAAGCCGAGTTGCTGAGGCTGGGTATATTTCTTTTTGAGTTCATCAAAGGTTTTCTTTATCCCTTTAAATCCTCGTTTTTCAATCAGAATTTTTTCCCATTTTTGAAAATCGATGTTGAGTGCAAGGTTTTCTAATGAGGTAGATGCTAGTTCTGGAACCTCCAGTAGTTCAATCAGTTTTTTAGAAAAAATTGCATCATTTTCTCTCTCTTTGAGTTTGTTTTTTAGATCAGGTGAGAGGAATTCAAGATTCTGATAGATATTCTCAATCGTATGATATTTTTGGATGAGGTCAGAAGCTTTTTTTGCTCAGATTCCGCTTACTCATTTGATATTGTCTGCAGAGTCTCCTAAAAGTGCGAGATAATCTACTATTGAAGTTGGAGGAAATCAAAACTCCTTCTCAAAATCTGGTGTCCTTGTAGTAAGATTTTTGAGTGGATCAGTAACAACGACATTTTCATTGAGAAGCTGTTTTAAATCTTTGTCAGAACTGATGACCTGGATTATTAAGTCAGAATTTTTTTGAAATTTTTTTGTGAGTGTCGCAATAATATCGTCTGCTTCATATCATGGTGCTGCGATATTCGGTATCTGTAGATCGTTTATCAGTTCTCTCAAAAGTGGAATTTGCATTTTAAATTCATCTTCCATTTTTTTTCTATTGGCTTTATAGTCTTGGTATTGCTCGTGCCTTTTGGTTTTTGTTGGAGAATCTCGTGCTATCACAAAATAATCTGCGCTTTCACTGATGAGTTTTAGGAGCATGCGGAGTGTCCCATACACGACATTCTGATTTTGCCCAGCAGCATTTAAAAGTGGAGGAAACGCATATCGAGCCCTGAACATAAATCAGGAACCGTCAATGATTGAGAGGGTTTTCATTTAGTATTTTAAAAATTTTAAAGTCTGATTTTCAATAGTTTGTAAAATTTCATCTTTATTTGAGATTTCTGGTATTTGAAGTTCTTCAATAAATGAGATGAGTTGACTCTTTATTGCAGTATTTTGAGCTGAGATCTGCTCAGTATTCCGCTGAGGGAGATCCTTGAAAAGACTATTCCAGCGAGAAAATAGCGTTAGGAGTTCAAAATCATTAATTTGAAACTGAAAAATCTTTTTTTCTGCATGATGATCCGTATTTCGCTTGATGAAAAGTCAGCCTTTTTGTAGATTTTTGCAGATATTGATCAGCTTTTCTTCGAGTTGAGCTTGAATTCAGATGAGTGGAAGGTGAATTTTGATGCTTTTGAGATTTCAATCTTTCCCTTCGAATTTTCCATAAATTAGTGCTAAAGCAAAGAGAAAACTCAGATAATCTTCAGCTTTTTCTGGAAATAAAAAGGTTTTTTTTAATCAAGAGATGATGGTTCATCATTTTGTTTTTTCAATATTGATTTCCGGATAATTGAGCGTAGTTAATAGCTCTCTGAGGAGTAGGATATCTCAGTTTCAAAATGGGAGAAAGTGGTATTTGATTCAGGTTTCTTCATTGAATCCTTGAAAAAGGGAAAGTACGTTTGGGAATTGATCTTTATCAAATGTTAGTGAGTCGGTAGAAATTGGAGCTTTAGGACTAAAAGCGACTTGCATTCCATCGCCAAGGTTTTTGAGGTTGATAAGTTTCCAGGCTCTCTTTTGATATGTGAAAATGAGTCTATCTGTGGTCTCTATTTGATATCAATCAAGTATATACTGATAGTTCTTGAGTTGAGGAAGTTTCTCATCATAAATGCTTAAAAGCTGATTTTCGTCAAATTGAATTTTCATTTTTTCCTAGTCGATAAAAGATATTATCTATTTTGAATAATCTTATACATTAGCATAAGCTCTATAAAGTTGATCATCAGTGCCGTTCATCAATGGCTGACAAACGGTAGTGTCAATCCGGTGTTTGGAAGTATCTGGAGATTTACACCAATATGAACAAAAACCTGAATAGTTAACAGCGATATCAATCAGACTCCGACTAGTTGGAGATAGGGATCTTTGACATTACTGAGTCCTTTCAGTACATTATAAAACAATCATAGGTAGAGGGAGAGTAAGATGAGATTTCAGACAAATCAGATTTCTTCTGAGAATGCATCAAAAATCATATCTGAATGAGACTCTGGGAGATATCCCATTTTTTGGAGTCCTTTTCCATAGCCTTGTCCCCATAGCCCTCATCCTCAAACTGCGATCAAACCTTGGGTGATTTGCCATCATACTCATCTTTCTTGACTCTTTTTGGTTTCTTCATCAGTTGTCATAAAGGTGGTTAGTCTTGTTAGTGCATAGGAGTATTTTGTACTCACGAGACTTATTATTGCAGATCAGACGAGAAGAATTCATAAGGCAGCACCAGCTAGAATTCAGATCTTTTTAAGTGAAAATCAGTTATATCGTGCCATAATTGTGGCTGAGAGGGCGAGAATGAAGATCGTTCAAAAGTCTGGAATACACAGCAAAACAAGGAACACAATAGCATTGATACTTGCAAATTGTACGAGAAATTTTTGTGTATCAATGATTGCTTTTTTCTTACTGATCCAATATGCCATAAAAAATATATATCCGATTTTGAAAAATTCTGAGGGTTGCATGTTTGGTAATCAAGGCAGGTTTACTCGACCTCTTGCAGTGTTATATTTTCCTGCAACTCAAGGCACAAAGACTAAAAGCTGAAATAAGGTTACTCAAATCAGCATTGTCCAGATGATTTTTTTGTGTTTGAGCCGGGAGATCGGTATGAAATAGAGGATAATTGCGATAATAATACTTGCTATGAGCCCTCTGACTTGCTTAGAAAAGTAGTAATAATTGTCTCTGATTTTTACCGTTTGTTTCCCGTTTCATACGAGTTGAGTCTCTGTAAATTGGTCGGTATCCAGTGTGCTCAGCTGTGGAAGCTGTGCTTGGGGGGTAGCTTCTGTTAGGAGTGCTGCTCATGATTCGTTAGTTGTTTTTGTTTCATCTCAGGTCGTGAGATGGAGTTCAGAAAGTGAGATCTGATTTTCTTTTTGTATTACCTCAGAGGTTGTCTTGATAATTGTTTCGTCAAGAAAAGTATTGAAAGCCTTTACGGTATCAAGGTTTTTGACAATTATAGTTGTGATTCCTTGGTCAAAAGATTTTCGGATACTGGTACTATATACTGCAAAGAGTCAAAATATGGTAAGAAGAGCTCAAAAAACTCGGATTTTCAATCAATTTCACATGAGAAATCGAAAAATAAAGATCGTGTCTCTAGTCTAGTTAATTAGAGGAGGAAAGCAAGAAAAAATCAGATTTATTTTTTGTTGTCTGGATTTTTATTTGATTTTGTTGCTTTTTTTCTGCTGTTTTAAATTCAATTTTTGCTTGCTGTTTTCTGTAGAAGTTTGCAAATCTGTGGGCTTCATCTCTGAGTTTCGTCAAAAGTCTATCGGCTTCATCATATACGAGATCAAAACTCTGAATTTTATTGTTTTTTCGGAGGTAGAGTTTTTCGGTAATAGTTTGGTCAGATTTTTTGCTTTGGTATCAAATGTGGCTTTTTGACCTTGCTTCTCATTTTCCCAAGGCACAAAATTGAACTTGGGATCGCAGCTGTTTAAGTTCAGGATACTCTTTCGCTAGTTCCTCGAGGATTCAGAGTTGTCCTTTCCCTCCATCTAAAATGAAAATATCTGGGAGATGAAGATCAGTTTTTTCTTTTTTTCAGAGTTGAAATCTTCTGATAAGAACTTCCTGAAGAGCGAGGTAATCGTTATTTTTAACTGTTTTAATTTTATATTTTCTGTAGAGTTTTTTTTCTGGAATGCCTGCTAAAAGGCAGCTGAGTCCTCAACTTGTTTGATCTCATTGCAGATGTGAAATATCAAGACACTCGATTTGGTAAGGGAGTTTGGGGAACTCATAACGTTGCTTCAGAGTCTCCAAGAGATCATTTGTGAGTCCGCTACCTTGCATAGTTTGAGAAATAATATAAGACTCAAAAAAGTTATTGAAAAGATTCTGGAGCTGGACGCTTTCGGTTTGTGTTCGTTTATATTTAGTGGTGGTATACCAGATCTCATGCTGGTAAAAGTCTCAAAATTCTGATTGAAAGGCATTGAGCATACTTTCAATGGTGGTATCCTCTTGATCAAAGTGATGACGAATAATATCAATTAGTTTCCCCTCATAGAAATTGAGGAGTACGTAGACATATTTTTGACCGATAGGGCGGATTTGGAGCAGGTATCAGGTGATATTTTTTGCAAACTCAACAGTTTGTTTTTCAGTAAATTGATCGATCTGAAAATAGATATCTCTGAGTTTTGCTGCTCGTTCAAAATTTTGTTTAAGGACTGCCTCATCAATCAGTTTTTTGATTTCTTTTTCTACAGGAGCTGTATTCCCCTTAAAGAAGTTTACGATGATATTGGTGTATTCAGCAGCTCAGAGTTCTGGTTTTGCGCATCGTCCTTGGCAGAGCCCAAAATAATAATCAGAGCAGAGCTTTTTTTGATTGAACTGTTGAAGAGGGCAGGTTCTATACTGAATAATTTGTCTGAGATATTGAAGAAATTTTTTGAGTTCTCTCGTATTGTGTTTCGGTCAGATATAGATTGCTCAATCGTTGATTTTTTTCCTTGTGATGAAAACCTGTGGAACAGGATGTTTGGTAAGTTTAATATAGGCATATGCATTGGCTCACTTAAGCATATTATTGAAAGGTGGAAGGTGCTTTTTGATAAGGTTAGATTCTAAGTAGAGGCTTTCGCTCTCGTTTTCTACAACAAAAAAATCAACATGATCAGCTTTTAAGAGCATTTCCTGTTTCCAGACTGATCAAGGTGTGAAATACTGGTTGACTCTCTTTTGAAGATTTTTTGCCTTTCAGATGTAAAGGATCTGTTCTTTTTTATCTTTAAAGAGGTAGACTCAGGGAAGATTTGGAATATGACTGGTATCAAGTTTTTTCATTATTTGCTAAGTTGGTATCGAGCGGTAGTCGTTGGATCTGGTTTGATTTTTCGGTTATTAGATTCTTGAATAAGTCTGATTGTCCCATCAATTACATTCCCATTTGAGACGATCAATGTTAGACTTCCTATCTTGTTTTCATTGCTGATAGAGAAAAGATCTCAGTATCGAACAAAGCTTTCTTCTCAAATATCAAAGACACTCATGCTCGTTTTTTTGAGGAGATATCTTTGTCAGATAAGCTCAATATATCCTTCTTGAAAGTATTGATTTTTAAGGAGGTTGGTATCTATTCCGATTGCATAAGTCTTTTCATCAAGTGATTTTACTGTAGAAATAAGCTGGTTTTTGAGCTGAGAAGTATTTAGATTTTTGATAATTTTCTGTTTTATGTAAAATCTATAGAGGAGTAATCCAGCTTCATATCTTGTTAAAGGAGCTTCGAAACTTAGATAATCTTCATTGTTGATGATTCCGAGTTCTTTTGCTTTGATAAAGTAATTGCTCCATCGAGGATTTGTCTTTTCATCTAGGCGATTTTTTTCAGAGATCCTGATCAAAAGCGCGATAAATTCAGCTTTTTTCATGGTTTGTTTTGGGTTGAAGAGTTTCCCATTTCCTTGCATGAGTCCAAGTTGGCAAGCTTCTTTTACGCTAGATTGGAGCGTTGGATCTGCTTTTGTGAGATCTGTAAAACTACAAAAATCTGATCCAGAGAGTGCTGGTATATTCTGACTTTTGGCATATTGTACGACCATTTTTGCCGCTTGTTCTCTAGTAAGACTATCAAACGGATTGAAGGTAGAAATATTGGTTGCATTAGTAATTCCTGTCTCTCTCATCCAAAACATTGCTTCGCTCACTTCAGGACTGTTGAGAATACTCAAGGTACTTGCTGGTGTATTGGTATTCCCAGAGAGGAGGCTTGCTAATTCATTACTTGGTGTTTGAGCTCCTGTGACAGTTGATCCTGAGAGGGATTTTTGAATTCGAGATGTTGGATTTTGATTGATATTAGAAAGTTGGCCTTGTGCAGCAGATTTGAGCTGATTATTGAGGACAATGGTTTTGAATCTATAGATGAGAAGAGCGATTTCTTCTCTAGTGATTGGTTTATTTAGAGCATTAACATTTGTCTCTTTTGTGAGGAAGATGGCTTTTGCTTTGATAAAGTAGATTGTCCATCGAGGATTGAGCTCTTCATTGCTCATAGCTCATTCAAAAATTCTAATGAGGACTGTTAAAGCCTCAGCCTTTGTTAGAGCGTTTCTTGCGAGGAACTTTCAGTTTGCCCCCTTGAAAATTCAGTATTCACAACTTTTTGCGATAAATCAACTTAAGCTTGGATCAAAATCAGCTTTATCTGAAAAATCACATTGGTTGTTTTTTGTTGTTGTAGGGTAGCCTAAGATATTGTAAGCTTGAGTGATTATTTTACTGGCTTCCTCTCTGAGCAATGGATCGTAAGGTCTATATTCTGGTAGAGTATTGTACTTAGTAAGTCCATTTTGATACATCCAGTAGATAGCCTTATCTAGTTCTGTCCCTCAGTTTAGATCATCATTAAGATGAGAATTCTGGTTTGAGGTTGCTGAGGTTGTCCCTGTTGCTGTTTGCTGTGTGGAAACTGTTGTTGGCTTTTGAGTCGTTGTATCTCCTGTTTTAGAGATATTTGAACCAGATAGAGATTTTACACTCGTACTATCAATGGTTTGATCACCAGAAGTAATGGTGATTTTTTTATTTGCCAGATCGATATTGATTTTAGGATCGTTAGAAGCTAGAGTAATGCTAACAACTGAACTCACCAAAATACCTAAAGAAAGAAATCAGATTTTTGCTGCTTTTATTTTCATCTTATGCGAATAAGCAATAAAAGAATACTTTTATACTAGTCAAAATACGAGGTATGTCAAGCTGGATTTTATTCCTCTTCTTGTTCAAAATATTTACGAATGAGTGGCATAAACCTTACAAGTTCGAGTAATTGAAGTCAAAGAAATCTTCCTACTAAGATATTCACTAATAGCAACACAAGCAAAAGCTCTGGGTAAGAGAGGAGTGTTGTACTGATTCGGCTTCGTTGGAGGATTCCATAAGAGAGTGCTGAAATGATTGTAAGTTCAAAGAAGCTAAATCGTCGTTTTTTTTGGAAAAGGTTGAAGGTTGGGAAGATTTTCTCACTGATAATCAGCATTAAAATGAGTGGAGTTATCATTAGAATTTCCATATTGCGACCTTCAAAAATCTGGATTCAAAGTTTTGAACAAATGAAGTTCCCTATTAAGAATACAAGTAGATATACGCAAATTCATATGCTTACCTTACTATTGTGGAGAAGATAAATAGTTTTATTGAGTCCGTTCATAATAAGTCTCGTACTAACCGCAAAAAGTAAGAGAATAAACGTTATCTTGAGACCTAGAAGATGTGCAGTGAGTGCGAAAAGAAGTGGCCAATATACTCCGTAAGCTGAGAGACCCACTATTTGTCTTAAAAAGCTGATAATTAATGCAACTACCGTGAGTGAGAGTAAAACACCTAGCATTTCAAGTGGGAATCCTCCTGCTAATAATTTGTCGACAAAAAATGAAACGAACATCCATTTTGAGTCAGAATCTTCTGTTTTATTGAATTCAGTTGTATACCCTTGCTGAGTATAGTCTTTCTGGAGAGAAAGATCTGAAAGAAAGTTGAGAAAATGGAGTGGATTAATGATTGAAATCTGATCGCTTTCTAGTGCCTGGGCGTATTGAGAGAGACTTCTTTTTATCAGATTCTTATTGGCATCAGTGATGATGACGATTTTTTTAGAAAGAGGAGTTGGACTGAGCTTTTTGATAGCGATATATTTTTCAAGATATGATCGAAAATTCTTTTCATGAATAATGATTGTTTCAGCAGATCCGAGTGCTGAGAGGTCTTGTGTCTCAATAGAATCAGATTTTTTGGTAAGGTTTTGGGTTAAAAGATAACCAGCTTTATTGAGTTCCCCTTCAAATCAAAAATTGAGAAAATCGGTATCATTTCCAATATAGAGGATTTGTTTTTCGAAGATTGAGACTTGAGTCTCGCTGGATCATGTACAGAGAGGAGTTGTTAGCTGTACTCAAACAGTGTGAGATCCAGTTGTTGTAAAAGTATGCTGTAGCGTAAAACCTGTATTTCCAACTGTTTTTCAGTCAATTTTAAAGTTTGTTTTTGAAATTTGTGAGAAATCTTCTGTAGCTCGGAGGAGTTCATAATTTGTTGTATAGCCAAGCAGTCATGCGGTTGGTCCTGTGAGGGTGAAAAGATCATTACAATTGAGCTGGGGTTTTGTCCCTGTCCCTTCGATTATTAGTCAGGTCGTAGTTCCAGTTGGCTCTGCAGAGGAGATATTTAGTATATTGAATACTGATCACCATAATAAAAGAGAAAGAAATCAGATTTTTTTGATCATTTGCTTGCTATTTGAAGGTTAAATAAAGGATACTTGAGGATACTTTTTTGTCTGTAGAATGCAATTAAAAATTGTTTTTTTGATAGATTTTTAGATATTCTACTAAAAAAGTTTGTGAATATTTGACAATTTTTTCAAAAAAGTATATAATCAGTATGAAGATTTTTTATTCTTTATTGTTAAAGGATGGCAGAAGTGTTTAATAATAACCTTCCAGAATTGGAGGTTAGTCAGGAAGATCTTGCGAAACAAAAGGAGATTAAATGGACTGTAATACAGACGAAAAAGGCATTAAATTCTCCAGATATTAACCCTTTCTATAAAAAAAATGGAGAAAAGTATCAGTATAATCTTGATACTGTAAAATCCTATTTGAGCAAACTTCAAAATAAAAAACCAGATCAATTGAAAGCTGTAAATACAGCAGCTTGGATTATGGCGGTACAGATTGGGTTGAAGGCATTAAAATATGATATTAAAATCGTTGACGGACTCCTGGCTACTAAGGGACATTTTTCTGGTTCAGAAACTGCAAAGGTTATTGCTCAGTTTCAAGCAGATAATGGACTTGATGCAACTGGAATTCCGTATGGACCTACAATAAAAAAGATACTTGAAAAGCTTGGTGGTGCAGTTAGTGGAGTTGTGCCTGAATCTAATGTAAATAATCAAAATGCTAATGCTGATGGAAAAGTAAAACCTAATCAGACTCCAAATGTTACTTCTGAAACTGGGTTAGAACAACAGAATCTTTCTTCAGATGCAGAGAAATTTGTCAGAGGTTTTGTAGATCAGCTTAAGAAAAATCCTAATAATTCTGAGGAGGATATTTTGGCGGTGGAAAATGCTTTAAGGAACTATCTCCAAGGGAAAAAACTTTCAGAATTTAAGAAGACTGTTTCTTTAAGATGAATAAATGGTAAAAAATATTATTATGGATCAGTGAAAGAAGGTTTGGCTTTTGTTATATGAACTTTTAAAAATGGTAGTCTTGTTGAGTGAGTTCTTGTTTCAATGACAAAAGATAAGACATTTCAGAAACTTATTACAAGACCAGAAGGACAAACTTCAAATACATCACCAGTTTCGCCAGTTTCTCCAGAAACAATAGTGAATCCAGCTTGAGTATCTCAGTGAAATTGAGAAACTCAGGTTCAGCAAAATACTGATACTGCAGAATGAACTTCTGTAACTACGGATACTCCAGAGGAGAAGGAAAGGCAAGCCCGTGTTGCAAAAAGAACAGCACTCTCTCAAAAGATTACTGCTATTTGATCTGGAAAGATTAGTTGAGTTAAACCTGGAAGTGAGAAGTCGTTGAAAGAACTGGCTATTGGAGACAGGAGGGATCTCAAAAATCTTGAAAACGGACTAGGAGAGTTGAAAACTCTGATTTCAGCTAATCAAGAATTTATTATGTCAGATGAAGGACTTAGGCTAGAGCTGACAAATTCTTTGAATGATGTTAAAGCTGGATTAGAATCTAAAAATAGAGGATGGCTTAATGGAACAAAGATTAAGGAGCATTTGCTAAAGGAAGTTAATGGTTTGATTTCTATTTTCTCAAGTCCAGAAAAGATTCCTGATTATAATAAGGCTCAGGATATTTGAGCGGCTAAGATTTGATCAGGACCTGCTATCCAAAATACAGAAAGACAATCATCTGCCTCTAGTTCACAGAAGGTCGAGGAGGTGAATATCAATCCTAATGTAGCTCCTATTCCGAATCATTCAGATCTTCTTTCAGGATCAAGTACTTGAACGACAGAGACTCCAGATAAGAAAGATCAAGTAAATGGAGTAGTTCCTCCTCAGACTGAAACACAGACGACTCAGGGGAAAGATCAAAAGGAACTCGAGAAACAGCAAAAGTTAGCAGCAGAGAAGGCGAAAAAGGATGTAGAGAAACAAGAGAAAAAAACAGATAAGCCTTCAGAAAGAAAAGAAACTGCTACGTTGACTAGAGACTCAAAATTCGAAGATTTAGCAACACTTAGTGGACAGTACCCTAATCTCAAGTTTGAGTTTAATAAAGGAGTGCTTCAAACTGATGGAAATGGGGAGTATATCCTGATGGATGGTGAAAAGTATTATGATGAAAAGCATTATGAAAATAACGATCAGAAAAGGGATTTAAAATACTATTATGTCAATCGAAATGCTACAGGAAGTGTTAAGATCCAGTTCTGAAAAGTGGAAGGTGGATATGTTCAGCCAGATTTCACAATCTCTCCGACACCAGAGAAATAATTTATTCTAAATAACTAGAAAAACCTGATATAAGTTCAGGTTTTTTCTTTTCTTCCTTTCAGAGTCTCTGCTTGATTCCTTTTTGAATATCTTGCTTTTTTTCGAAAAATAGATATAATATACTAAAAATAAAAAGTTTTATTCCTTAGTTGCACAAAAAGTATGGCAACACCTCAGGTTTCAGCTTATTCATATTTTCAGATCAAGCCGTTCAAGGATAATGAACTCTGAGTTTTGCATTGGGAAAAATTGATCAAAAATCTGATCTCTCTGAAGGCGAAAAAGATCGCTTTTATTATGATGGGGAATGCAGCTGAGATCAAGCTTTTTGTCAAGCTTCCGAGGGATTTTGAGTCCTACTTCAAAAATACTTTTTATACGACTTTTACGACTTCTGATCTTGTAGAAGTAGATAAGGTTCTGCTAGGTACTGATAGAAATTATATGGGAATGTCAAATGATGCCGTTCTCAAGCTCAAGGATGATTTCAGTAAAGATGGTAGCTATATGGACCCGATGAATGAAATTTTCGCTACATTTCAAGGGCTTGATAAAGACTCAGTTTTAAAGATCGTTTTTGAATATACGTTCAAAATTGAAGAAGATGATTTGACGATTTTCCTTAATAAACTTGGGAAAATGATTACGTATCTTTGGAATGGTTGAGCTAAAAAGGAGGAAGAAAAACCTGAAGAAAAGCCAGTGATTGATCTGTATATGAATATGCGATGGAACCTAACAACTTCTGATCCCTATGTAAAAGAGAGCATAACCAGTGTTTTAGGATCAGTGTTTGCACCTTTTTTAGCGAAGGGAAGTTTTGAAAAGAAGCCGAAACCTCAGTGGTTGCCTGTTAGGTTTGCACAGGTGATTAATCTTTTCCATCTGCCGACTAAGGTGAATTTTGTGAAAGGGCTTGAATATACAGTATATAGAAAGTTGCCGTATCCAACTGCGATTCCTACTCCTGAGAATACTCCAGCTAAGGAATTAACTGTGCTTTGAGATACAGACTATAGAGGGGATAAGATCAGATTTTGAGTTCGTCAAGAAGATAAGTTTAGGCACATGTATATTGTAGGAAAAACCTGAACGGGAAAATCTACCTTTATCAATAATATGATTATTTCTGATATGAGGGCTGGGAATGGGCTTTGTCTCTTGGATCCTCATGGAGAACTGGTAGATGATTTGCTTGAGTATATTCCCTCAAATCGTATCAATGATGTGATTTTGTTTGATGTTGGAGATGCGGAATATCCGATCGGGTTTAATCTTTTGCAGGCGGATAATGAAGATGAAAAAAACAGAATTGCCTCTGGGGTAGTTTCTACTTTTCAGAAGCTCTTTGATAATTCACGAGGTCCAAGACTGGAATATATCTTGAGAAATGTGGTTTTGTCGGTAATTGACTATCCAAATGCAACCTTGATGCATATTTTGAGAGTGCTGACCGATAAAGAATTTCGTGAAGAGGTGATTTCCCATATCAAAGATTCAGTATTATTAAAATTTTGGAATAACGAATTTAATAAATGGCAGGATAAACAGAGAGAAGAAGCGGTAGGACCGATTACTAATAAAGTCGGACAGTTCCTCTCTTCTCGCCTTGTGAGGAATATTTTTGGACAACCAAGAACGAAACTCAGCATCAGAAAGGCAATGGACGAGGGAAAAATCATCCTCGTGAACCTTTCAAAAGGAAAAATCGGTGAAGATAATGCGAATATGATTGGATCGCTCTTGGTGACGAAAATCCAGATTGATGCGATGGGAAGAGCCGATATGGCGAAACATTTGAGAAAGCCGTTTTACCTTTATATTGATGAGTTTCAGAACTTTGCGACTAAGTCCTTTGCAACGATCCTTTCAGAAGCGAGGAAGTATAAGCTCTCTCTCATTGTAGCCAATCAATATACCTCTCAGCTTGATGAAGCGATCAAAGATGCGATTTTTGGGAATGTGGGGACGATCTTCTCTTTTACCCTTGGATATGATGATGCTTCCGTGATGACTTCACAGTTTAAGGAGATGGTCAGCACCAATGACCTGATTTCTCTGCCAAAGTTTACCGCTTATACGAGGCTGATGGTAGATGGAATCTCTTCAGATCCTTTTAGTATGAAGACTTTGCCACCTTTTGCATTGGAGGGGGATGTGGAGCATATTGAGAAGATTAGGAAGCAGTCTCGTCAGAGGTATGCAATGGAAAGAGAACAGTTAGAAAGTCTGATGAATGCTCGAAGTAAGAAATCTTTTTCAGCGCAAGAGAGGGTGGCAGAACAGGCGAGATATCAATGAATTGGACTTTCAGAACAAGAAGCTAAAAACTTACAAGATTTCCAGGTGCAGCAAAACATGAAATGGTTTACGGATCTTCAGATTGAATGAAGGCCAGCAGATGCAATGATTGTTGATACGGAACGGGGAAATCATAAAATGATTTGGTATCAGCAGCCTGATGGTATCGAGTCGATCGCGAATTTACAGGTGCAAAAAGGGAAAATTGTAAAACTGGATGCAAATACTCAGCTTTCTTTCTTTGTGAGTATTTGGCAGCATAAAAGCCTGCTTTGTGCTAATAAAAAACCGCTTACGATTTGGGTCGGGACGAAGACTGATGTAGAACGTCAATTGAAGGAAATCTATCAGAAATCTGGTTTAGATGAAGAACATTCAGACTTTTTTAAGTTTGTGCCTAATGTTGATCTGATAGCGGCTCAGCAGGAGCAGAAGAGAACCTCTCCAAAGCCTTCCTTATCAAAAGCAGCGAAGCCTGCTCCGCGTAAGACTCAGGCTCCTGTTGCTCTTTCACAAGCAGGGTTTTCTGTCCATGATGTTCAACTTGGGCAAGAATATGAGGGATATGTGAAGCTGATTTATAATTATGGGATGTTTATTACGGTTAAGGGGGTAGAAGGACTTCTTCATAAGAAGCAGATTGTCACGCCAGATGGAGTAGATTGGAAGAAATACTATAATATCGGGGATAAAATTAAGGTAAAAGCTTTTCAGTTTAAGGAGATTGACTGAGAAAAAAGAGTCGTTTGGACGCAATTGTAGTCACTTACGGTAGTGCCTTGGGTAAAACATCCTGTTGAAATGATGAAAAATCTGACTCTGTTGATTGATGGCGTCAGTTTTTTGATAAAAGAAGATAAATTCTCTTGCCTTCCTGCTGCTGATAACTACACTTGTTCTGGATTTATTTTTTTGTTATTGAGATAATGTTGACGAAAAGGCAGATTTATCTTGTGATTTTTGCGGTGCTTTCTGTGCTTTTGGCGGTAGGGACGCTTTTTTATCTTAGGGAGCTTGATCGTAGGCTTCAGGAACCTCTCCAAGAGGAGTTTATCTATGAAGAAACGCCTGTAGTACCAGTTTCAGATTCATCATCTTCTTCATGAGCGGATTATTTACAGGAGGATTTTGATGCTTTGCTCTCTGGAGAGACGGTTGCAGATATGTATGAAGGTGAGCGTGATTATGGTTTTACCGGGAGTCAAAACTAAAGCATGGTAGCATATCATACTAATGCTGTATCGGAGCTTCTCCTCCAAGAAAATTCAGTTTTTGAACTTTGGGATGGAGCATGTGCTGAGAAGACGATCTTACTAGGAAATTCTAAACCACTCAAGTATGCTGCACTTGTGCATGCCAGCACGCTTGCTTTTCAGGTTAATACAATCGAGGCAGGAAGCGAACTTGAGATGATGCTTCTGTGTCCTGTGCTGGATAGTCGTGAAACCTCGGTTAATCTTATGCTTAATCTCAGGCATAATGATTGCAAGATTCATCTTCATCTCGTAGCGCTTGTTTTTTCTGACGCAAAGACGACTTTGAATGCTACGATTTTTATGGAGCCACATATTCAAGGTTCAGCAAGTAAACTTTTGGAAGAGACAGTTGTGCTCTCTCCTGAGGTGCAGCTTCAGAGTCTTCCGATTCTTGATATTCAAGCAAAGAATATTCAAGCGGCTCATGGAGCAAAGATTTATCGTCTAGATCAAGATACGCTGTTCTATCTGCAGTCAAAGGGGTTATCCTATCAGCAGGCACAATATCTCCTTCTTACTTCCTATGGGGAAAGGCTTTTTGAAGGGATCGCGTTGACGGAGGAGGAAAAATGAAGGTTGGTTTCAGATTTTTTAACTTTTGATTTGTAAGGGAGATGAAAGCATATTTTGATTTGGTGCTGGACTTGCTTGAGATTGACGAGAAGGAGCCTCTTTCTGCACTTGCAGAGGAGCTTGCGCTTGCTGAAGAGCAAGGCAAACGCATCAAGATTGCTCATCGCCATCAGGTGTTGCTTGAAGGGCGGCTTTTGCTCTTGGAAGGGAAGCTTGCTCCGGAGGAGTTTGCGCAGATCGGTGATGTGGAGTCAGCTTTGCCTCTTTGGAAAGAAGAGGGGAGTCGTGAACTGCTCCAACAGCTACAATCCTGAATGCTTCCAGAGGAAGAACTGATTATTATTGATGAACGTGCATGGAAGCTTTTCCTTAGTCCGGACCAACAGCAAAAGCTTCTTGATCTCTTGGAAAAAGAAAATAAAGTAGTAATTATAAAATAGGACTTGACCCGTTGTCAAAAATCTGTATATCAGGTAGTGTTTTTATCTCATTTGTTTGTTTGCTCATGCCGAATAAAAATCTTCAAGCTTTCACGAAACTTTCTCAGAAGTATGTTCGTAGGTTTACTAATTATACCAAAAATCAAAAAGCTTTTTCTCTCTTTTTGATGGTGTTTGCTTTTGCGCTGGTGGCTTTCCCGCTGGTAAAGATTGCACCAGTCGTGGTTTCGAAGAATGGGCAGCCTACGATGGCAGATGCGGGTGATGTGCAGTCAATTTATCTCCTTGGGAAGACCTACTTTAAATCTATGTTGATCATTTTTTCGAGTCTGATTTTTTTGCTATGATGGAATATGAATATCAGGTTTAAGGGCTTTATCGTAAATTTCTTGGGATTTAGAGAGAGTGAACCGATGCTTAACTTTGCTTTCCTCTGGGTAATTGCAAGTGTCTTTATGGGAATCCTTGATACGGTTCGTATGCTTCCTGAGGTTACTGGTCAAATTACTCTGGCTCGAGGAGGAAATGTGATGTTGATTCTGCTTTTGATTGGCTTGGTGC
>ERZ772956.897-NODE-897-length-21132-cov-4.073540_pt1 | contig 21132 bp, 14 predicted proteins | sample MGYA00580683_ERZ772956 | MGnify/ENA primary metagenome ERZ772956 (study PRJEB29015, sample SAMEA2738077) | human oral metagenome | biome: human oral; feature: human-associated habitat; material: saliva | place: China | collected 2212 ... | reverse complement strand
CAGGGACGGCCGTTATTGGCAGTATTCTCTGGCGGCTTGGGTTGTCTTTGCCTTCTTGGCAGGTCTGGTGTGGATCAGGATTGCAGTGCGTGCAGGCAAGGATCGTCCTGATGGCGCAGCGGCGCGGGTAGCGCATGAATCGCCCTCGGACAATAAACCTCAAAATCAGGAAGATTCTGTGCGAGTTTCGACCTCGAGATTGCCAATCTACCGCTCGCGAACAGCTATTGCTCTGGTCCTTGGATTTGGGTTGCAATCACTTAACGCCTACGTGCAATTTGCCTTCCTTCCTCAAATTCTGATGAATTCCGGGTACTCCGCATCCTTTGCTTCTCTCATGGCGGCGCTGGTCAATTTGTGGGCAGTTGTTGGCGGACTGGTGATTCCCTTCATGATTGATACCGTTGGAACGCATATTCCGTGGCTCGCTGCATTCCTGGGTCTTCTTGCCTTCTGCGGTTGGATTGGACTTGCAGCGTTCCCCGGGAGCTACGCACTGATCTGGGTATCACTCTTAGCAATCGGCGGTTTTACCTTCCCGCTGATTTTGGCGCTCATTCCCGCACGCTCTCGCGATGCCGCAGTGACTGCGGATCTGTCGGCCTTGGTTCAGCCTATCGGCTATATCATCGCTGCAGTTGGGCCGATCGGTTTTGGTCTTTTGCTCCAGTCGCTTGGGAATCAAACCATTCCATTGATTGCGATGTCTGTAACCGGTTTGCTCATGGGTGTAGCGACCTTTGTTGGCGCTGGAACAGGAATGATCGATGATGAGCTTGAAGTCTAAACTCATGTAAAACAAAGCGGGGGGCTGGTTCAGCGTGAACCAGCCCTCCGCTTATGTCTCTTATATCAGTTCAGGTCTGCAGCCTGAGCGTTCAGCATGCGCTCCGTCGTCGAAATCTGCTCGCGAAGCAGGCGAACCAAAGCAGCAGATGCATTCCGGTGGTTGGAGATCCACTCGTTTCCCTTGGCGATCGGATCGATGCCCTGGACGTATCCCGCAAGGGCCTTGGGGAACATCAAGGTGACAATATCTTCAGCGATGTGGAAGGTGTGATCCTTCCAAATCTGCTCCAGAGAATCGAAGTAGTCAGCAACCACCGGGACATACATTTCGGGGTTCGTTCGTGCCTGGGCCCAGAAGCCCGAGACCATTGCCCAACGGGTGTCATTGGGAATAGACAGGTCACGAAGAACGGCATCCCACGTCTGCTGCTTGACACCTTGATCGGGAACGGCGGCTCGCGCTGCGGCGGCCTTCTGGTGACCCGTCATCGTGTCGTCCTCGGTCTCAAGAGCTGCGATCTCGGCCTCGCCAGCAACGCCTCCGCGTACCAGAGCAATGAGGAGAGCCCAGCGCAGGTCGACATCCAGATCCAAGCCCATCAGGGTCTGGGTTCCATCGTAGAGTCCCTGAATGGCCTCGAAGTGCTCGGGGAGAACGGCGCAGTGCGCAAGCTGGCGAACGAAGAGCTGCTGTTCGTCAGAGTGTGCAGCCGCGGTGCGCGCAAGAATGAGCAAGCCTGAAGCAACGCGCTCTTGCAGAGCAGCACGCTTTGCGGGAGCGACGTAGGTCTCCAGTGCCTGGTCAAGGTGACGCAGGTAGAGGCGCAGCATAGTTGCATTGCGCTCAACAGGCAGCGCGGTGAGCAACAGGGTGAGGTAGTCGTGTGCGGGCATCTCGCCATCGCGGGTCATGTCCCAAGCCGAGGCCATGATGACACCGCGAGTCAAGGAATCCTCGAAGCGAGAGATATTGCGGATTGCGAAGTCAAGAGACTGTGGATCCAGGCGAACCTTTGCGTAGGCCAGATCCTGGTCGTTAATAAGGATGAGATCGGGGCGTGCGATTCCCTGAGCTTCTTCGACAACGGTCGAGGCGCCATCAACATCAAGTTCCTGGCTGAAAACGCGAGAGATTGTTCCCTCTTCGTTTGCGCTGTAGCCGGAAACGATCAAGCGGTGAGGACGAAGAGAAGACCCCTCAGAGAAGGACTCCTGAAGCACAGCAAGCTTGGTGATCGTACCGTTATCGTCGACCTCAATTTCGGGGCGAAGCAGAGTGATGCCAGCTTCTTCCAGCCAGACTCGCGACCACTGCTTGAGATCACGACCCGAGGCCTTCTCGAGTTCGTCAAGAAGATCTGCCAAGGTGGCGTTCTGGTAGGAGTGCTTCGTCAGGTATTCGTGCAGGCCCGCAAAGAAGTGCTCGCGGCCGACATAGCTGACCAGCTGGCGAAGAACCGATGCTCCCTTTGCATAGGTAATGCCGTCGAAGTTCACCTCGACATCGGCAAGATCACGGATCTCAGCGGTAATGGGGTGAGTGGTGGGGAGCTGATCCTGGTTCATGCCCCAGTCCTTGCGGAGCATGAAGCCGGTCCAACCTTCTGTGTACTCGGTTGCTTCGGCCAGAGCCAAGTGGCTCATGAATTCAGCGAAAGACTCATTGAGCCACAGATCGTTCCACCACTTCATGGTGACCAGATCGCCAAACCACATGTGTGCCAGCTCGTGGAGGATCGTATTGGCGCGAGCTTCCAAGTCAGCAGTCGTGGGGCGGGTACGGAAAATGTACTGGTCGCGGAAAGTGACACAGCCGGCGTTCTCCATCGCACCCGCGTTGTATTCGGGAACGAAGATCTGATCGTAGGTCTTGAAGGGGTAAGGAATACCGTAAGCGGCCTCGAAGAAGGAGAATCCCTGGCGGGTGATTTCGAGGATGCGATCAGAATCCAAGGAGTCGATGAGGGATGCGCGGCACCATACGCCGAGAGGAATCGTGCGGCCATCACTGGAGACCAGGGAATCGGTAACGCCCTGGTAGGGGCCAGCAATAATCGCAGTGATGTAGGTGGAGATGCGCTCGGTTTCTTCGAAACGATACGTCCAGCGATCCTCGTGAACCTCAGGCTCGGGGGTAGCCGAGTTTGAGAAGACCTTCCATCCTGCAGGAACGGTGACCGTGAAAGTAAAGGTCGCCTTGAGGTCGGGCTGCTCGAAAGTCGTAAAGACACGGCGGGCATCGGGAACCTCGAACTGCGAGTAGCAGTAGGCCTGTGAATCTGCGGGGTCCACGAAGCGGTGAAGGCCTTCACCGGTGTGCATGTACTGGCAGTCAGCCTCGACAGTCAAGGTGTTGTGGGCCGCAAGGGGAGGAAGGGCAATGCGGTTGTCCTGGTGGATCAGCGGGTCCAAAGTTTCGCCGTTGAGAACGATCGAATGAACGTTATTCGATACTAGATCAGCGAAAGTCGCCTCGCCCTCAGTAGCACTGAAGGTAACGGTGGTGCGAGAAAGGAAGTCCCTGTCTCCGCGAGTGAGGTCGAGTTCGACGTCGTAGTGATCAACTGAGATCACTGCTGCGCGCTGCTGTGCTTCTTCGCGCGTCAGGTTCAGGCCAGGCATTGCGTACCTTCCAATTGTGTTGACGATTCACACGCGCATGCTGCGCGTAAACGTGTTTATTTTTGCATGTTTAAGCCGATGGTGCGAACCTTGCCGCGCTATCTGTTGCATTGTTGTGACGAAATGAAAACTCAGTTGTCCGGGCTACCAAATACGAACGCGTTCATTGGGGGCGATCCACAGAGCATCATCGGGAGCCAGATCATAGGTCTCGGCAAAGGAATCCATGTTTGCGACAACTTGATTGCAACGGAATTCGGCGGGGGAGTGCGGGTCAATACTCAGCAGCTGTTTGGCGAATTCGCGACGGATAGCGGTCCTCCAGCCGCGTGCCCAGGAAGTGAAGAAGCGTTGAGCTGCCGTTAGTCCATCGATCGCAGGGGCAGTTTGCGGTGTCTCTCCCTTCTTATTCAAACGGGAGACGTAGGCCTGCCAGGCAATAGAAAGGCCGGCAAGATCTCCAATGTTTTCGCCCAGAGTCAATGCTCCATTGACATGGAGCGGTGGCTCCTCGCCCTCAAGATCACGCGGGGTAAGCGCATCGTATTGTTCGATCAGACGCTTTGTGCGTTCTTCGAAACGAGCGCGATCCTCCTCAGTCCACCAGTTCTCCAGATTTCCCTCTGCATCGAAACGTGAACCTTGGTCATCGAAGCCATGGCCGATCTCATGACCGATAATCGCACCGATTGCGCCGAAATTTGAAGCGTCGTCGGCCTTTGGATCAAAGAAGGGCGCTTGAAGGATAGCCGCGGGGAAAACAATTTCATTCATCGTCGGGTCGTAGTAGGCATTGACCGTTTGGGGTGTCATATGCCATTCACTGCGATCGACGGGGCCGCCCAACTTATCCCACCGGCGTTGAACGTGGAACCTAGTCGCGGCCTCGACAGTATCAACAAGGGAAAGAGACTCGACCTTCAGAGGAGAGTAGTCGATCCAGCGGTCAGGGTAGCCAATCTTCGGGGTGAAAGTGGAGAGTTTCTTAAGAGCTGCAGCTCGGGTCTCTTCACCCATCCAGTCGCATGTGGACAGAGCCCGGTGATAGGCCTCAAGGAGAGAATGGACAAGCTCGTCCATGATGGCCTTGTTTTCAGGAGGGAAGTGGCGCGAGACCCAAATTTCACCCATGGCCTCGCCGAGGAGGGAAGATACCAGGGAAAGTCCACGCTTCCAGCGAGGGCGAAGTTCCTCGGTTCCTGAAAGAGCTCGACCGTGGAAGTTAAAAGATGCCTCAATAAACTCGCTCGACAGCAGCATCGCGTATTCGTCGATGAGCGAATGCTCCATCCACAACTTCAGCGTTTCAAGATCCGTTTGAGCCCAGAGCTGGGTTGCCTGTTCCAGGAAGTCTGGCTGGGAGACGTTTAGGGTATCGACCTTATTAATAGGAAGATGCGCGGACGCAGCCCATTCATCCCAAGGGAATGACGGATAGGAGCTGCACAGTTCCTTCCATGTCATGGGGTGATCAGCTAAGAGAGGGTCGCGGTTGGAGACCGCATCTCGATGGAAGGAGGCAATCTGTGTCTCGAGTTCTTTGACCGCGTGTGCATGTTCGCTCGCCTGCTTCTCATCAATTCCGACAAGGGTGAAGAGGGTAGCAACGTAAGTCTCCCAGGCCTCGAGGATTGGGCGATGCTGCTCCTCGCGGTAGTAGGCCTCGTCGGGAAGTGAAATACCGCTTTGGTAGATATCCAATTGGTGTTGGCTGGAGTTGTGGGCATCGGTGCCGACATAACTCCCGAAGAGGCCACCAATACCTTCGTAGCGGAAAGTCCCCATCAGACGTGCGAGTTCGAGGTGCGTGCTCACGCTGCGCAGGCGCTCAAGCTTTCCTGCAATAGGGGAGTAGCCTGCGCTCTCGACAGCTTCTTCATCCATGAAGGTGCCGTAGAGATGAGCGATTAATTCTGCATTGTGTCCTGGGATCTTGCCTGAGCTCGCGTCCTCGGCAATCTCTTTTTCCCACAGCTCTGATTGGTCGTGGAGCTGGTTGAAGATACCGTCCATCGGGCGATCTGCAGGAATCTTGTGAGTGGCAAGCCATTGGCCGTTGATGAAGCGGTAGAAATCGTCTTGGGGACGGTAGTTTAGGGTCTCAGTCATAGGGACACTGTACGTTGCCCAGAGGTGCGAGTGCACCCCCTAATGTTTAGGGATACCTAAGTTTCCTGCGAATGATTACATGGTAAACACCCCTGTTTGCACATATGTGCAAAACGGTGTGGGTGGATGTGCAGAGACCCGAAAAGAGTAATGATTTAAGTGGTACATAAGCTCAAACAGACTTAAGGAACAGCGAACGCTATGAGGACGATGGAGACCGATGTCGTAGTCATTGGCGGCGGCTCAACCGGCGCCGGCGTTGTCCGCGATGTTGCAATGCGCGGATTCCGCGCGATACTTCTTGACCGAGCCGACATGGCTCAAGGAACCTCAGGTCGCTACCACGGCCTGCTCCACTCCGGTGGACGCTACATCGCATCCGATCCGGAATCGGCGACCGAATGCGCCGAAGAGAACGCAATTGTCTCGCGTATCAATGCCGATGCCGTTGAAAGGACAGGCGGCCTTTTCGTCACCACATCCGCTGATGATGAGGAATACGCCGATCTCTTCCTTGAGCGCGCGCGAGCAGCCCACGTTCCCGCCGAAGAGATTTCCCCCGCCGAGGCCCTGCGCCGTGAACCCCGACTGGACCCCCACCTCAAGAGGGCTTTCGCGGTTGAAGATGGAACCGTTGATGGGTGGCGGATGACATGGGGAGCAGCTCGCTCCGCTATTGCCTACGGTGCTGAGATCCTCACCTACACGCGAGCAACCGGAATTCAGCGGTCGGAGGATCGCATCGAAGCGGTTTTCGCGCGCGATGAACGAACCGGCGAAGACATCCGTATCGATTGCTCCTTCGTTTTGAACTGCGGCGGTCCCTGGGCTGGACAGATTGCTGCTCTTGCTGACTGCCACGGCGTTGAAGTTGTCCCCGGTGCGGGCATCATGATCGCAATGAACCACCGCCTCTCTCAGACGGTCATTAACCGTTGTATCTGGCCCGCAGACGGCGACATCTTGGTTCCGGTCCACCCGGTGTGCATCATTGGTACGACGGACCTTAAGGCTGAAGATCCGGATAAGCTTCCGATTCTTGCCGACCAAGTTCAGCAGATGCTCGATGCCGGTGAAGCATTGATTCCAGGCTTCCGCCAATCGCGTGCTCTTCACGCATGGGCAGGTGCACGTCCGCTGATTAAGGACAGTCGTGTCTCAGAGTCGGATACCCGCCACATGGCACGTGGAATGCACGTTGTCGACCACCTCAACCGCGACGGTGTTGACGGCATCTTGACGATTGCTGGCGGTAAGCTCACGACCTACCGTCTCATGGCAGAGCGCATCGTCGACATCATGTGTCAGCAGATGGGCGAGGATCGTCCCTGCCGCACAGCTGAAGAAGCTGTTCCCGAGGCAGAAGGAAAGTCGAACTACTACATCGGCCACCGCCTCGACGAAGTTGAACACCACGGAAAGTCACCTTCCAGCGAAGAGATTATCTGTGAGTGTGAGTTGGTCACCCGTGAGATGCTCGAACGCACCATGGATGCGCTTCCCGGGGGGCAGCTTGACGATGTGCGTCGTCAGATTCGCTTGGGAATGGGACCCTGCCAAGGTGGCTTCTGCTCGCAGCGCAGTGCGGGAATTGCGCATGAACGCGGCGATATTGATGCTCCTCGTGCGAACGAATTGCTTCGTTTGTTCCTGAAGAACCGTTGGATTGGTTTGTGGCCGATCCTCTTCGGAAAGCAGGCACGCCAGGCTGCCTTGGATAACTGGATCCACGAAGGAACCCTTGACGTCGAGCATTTGCCGACCGCCCCCGACGCGGTTCCACGTGAATGTGAATACTGGGATGCCCTTGAAGGCGAGGAAGAAAACCCCACAGCTGTGGAAGAGAAGGAAGGTCATACTCATGCGTGACGCAGTCGTTATCGGAGCGGGCCTTGCCGGCCTTGCTGCCAGCATCCGACTGGCACAGCGCGGAGCGAAGGTCACTCTTGTCACCAAGGGAATTGGCGGACTCCAACTGGGACAGGGAACAATCGATGCCCTTGGATATGCCCCCGAGTTCGTTCAGCATCCCCTCGAGGCGATTGAGAACCTGGCCAATGAACGTCCTGAGCACCCCTACGCGCGACTTGGCGTGGATTCGGTCACTCAATCATTTGAATGGATTCGTGAACTTCTTGGCCCCGAACGCCTTGTTGGATCGCTTGACCATAACGTTCGCATCCCAACTGCACTGGGTGCTCTGCGTCCCACTGCTTTGTATCAGCCTTCGATGGAGGCTGGAATTCCGGTCGGCCAGGAATTCCTGATCGTCGGTTTCAACCGACTCAAGGATTTCTACCCGGCACTGGCGGCAGAGAATCTGCGCTTACAAAAGGATGTAAACGGCAATCCGATTTCGGCGCGCTCTGCCTACGTCGATTTGGACGTACGCGGCGAAGAACGCGATACGACGGGAACCAACTTTGCCCGTGCGCTCGATCTGAAAGAAAACCGTGTTCGCTTGGTCGAACTGCTCAAGCAGATCGTTCGCCCCGGTGAAACGGTTGGTCTTCCTGCAGTACTAGGCCTCAATGATTCGACTGCTTGGAAAGACATCCAGGAAATGCTCGGTCACCCCGTGTTCGAGATCATTCTGCAGCCGCCGTCGGTTCCCGGAATGCGCCTCAACCAGGAGCTCACCGAGATCGCGAAGGCAAACTGCCGCGTCATGCTGGGATCGTCTTTGGTTTCGTACGAGGCCGATGGCGACCGACTGCGCAGCGTGACCATTTCAACCGCGGGACACCCGCGCACCATTGAAACAAAGACTCTGATCCTTGCAGCCGGTGGTTTTGAGTCCGGCGCTCTGGAGATTGATTCTTACGGCAACGTCAGCGATACCGTGATGGGCCTTCCGCTGACCGGTGTTGATACCACCTTGCTCAATGGTGATTTTTGGGGAAGCGAACAGCCTCTTTTCAAGGTTGGCTTTGATGTTGATGAGCACACGCGTGTGTGCACTCCGGGCGCAGGCCCCGTGTACACCAATGTGTATGCGGCCGGCGGAAACCTGAGCGGTGCAACCCGTTGGAAGGAAGAGTCCGGTGACGGAATTGCACTGGCAAGCGCGCTGCGCGCAGCGGATTCGATTGTGGAGGAACTTCAATGAGCCTGGAAATGGCACCCAGCGTCGAAGAAAGTGACGTTCTGGGGATTAACGGAGGCGAATTCGGCCTTCGGTCAACCCTAGATGCCTGCGTGAAGTGCACGATCTGTGAAACACAATGCCCGGTCATGCGCGTGACAGATCTATTCGCTGGCCCTAAGTACTCTGGACCGCAATCTGAGCGCTATCGTAAAGATGGTCACATTGTTGACCACTCGATTGACTACTGCTCCTCATGCGGTACCTGCTCGCTGGTATGCCCGCAGGGAGTGAAGGTCACTGAGATGATCCACCATGCGCGTACCGACATGAAGAAGAAGCAGGGGATCCCGCTTCGTGACCAGCTGATTGGTCGTACCGGCCTGATCGGCTCCGTCATGACTCCTTTTGCACCCATTGCAAACTGGGCGCTGGATGTGAAGCCGATTCGTGTCGCGATGGAAAAGGTCATCGGTGTTGACCGTAATGCCCCCATGCCTCGTGCATATGGACGCACTTTCGAAAGCTGGTTCAAGAAGCACACTCCGCTTCCTCAATCGGGCACGAAGGGACAGGTCATCTTCTTCCACGGATGCGCCGGCCAGTACTTTGAGGTTGAAACCTCGATCCACTCCGTCTTGGTTTTGGAACACCTGGGCTACGAAGTCCTGGTCCCGCACCACGGCTGCTGTGGTCTGGCTCTTCAGTCCAATGGCCTCTACGACGAATCGCGAAAGTATGTCTCTCGCCTGACGAACGACTTGCGCAAGGCTAACCGCGATGCGCCGATCATCTCCTCTTCAGGTTCCTGTGGTGGCATGCTCCGTCACGAAGCTCACGATATTTTGGGAATGGACACCCCTGAGCTCCGCGATGTTGCCTCACGTACCTGGGATATCTGCGAGTTCCTTATCGATCTTTACGATCGCGGGGAGCTCGACATGGATATGCAGCGCATCGATGTCACCATTCCGTACCACGCGCCCTGCCAGCTCAAGTCTCAAGGACTGGGTATGCCCGCCGTTGAGCTCATGAGCCTGATCCCCGGTGTAACGGTGAAGGAATCCCAGCAGCCCTGCTGTGGCATTGCGGGAACCTACGGAATGAAGAAAGAAAAGTACGCGATCGCTCAAGCGGTTGGAAAGCCCGTCTTTGACTTCGTCAAGCAGGTCAATGTCGAGCTCGCGGCGTGCGATACCGAAACCTGCCGCTGGCAGATCCGTACTGCAACGGGTGTGAATGTCGTTCACCCGATTTGGCTGCTTCACAAGGCCTACGGTCTTCCCGAAGGCTGAGATTTAAAGAGTGTCCCCGGGCGGCGCACAGACGATGCGCCCCCGGGGATATTACTGTTACCCCATGAGTACCTCTCGCCGTATCGTTGTCACAGGAGCTTCCAGTGGAATCGGGGAAGCAACCGCCCGTCTTCTGGCTGAACATGGATGGCAGGTCGTTGCCGTAGCCCGACGCCGCGAGCGCCTAGAGGCCCTTGCTGATGAGATTGGTTGCGAGTATTGGGCAGCTGATCTGAGCGACCACGCGCAGGTGGAAGAGATGGCTGCGCGCGTCTTGGAAAGCGGCCCCGTTGATGCGCTGGTGAATAACGCCGGCGGAGCTATCGGTGTTGATCGGGTCGCCGACGCAGATCCCGCACGGTGGAGCGCAATGTTTGAGCGCAATGTCCTCACGGCTTTACATTGCACGCGCGCATTTCTCCCCTCGATGCGCGAGCGGGGAGGGGACCTCGTCTTTCTGACCTCGACCGCCGCCCATGACACCTATCCGGGAGGTGGTGGCTACGTTGCAGCTAAACACGCTGAACGCATTATCGCCAATACCCTGCGCCAGGAACTGGTGGGTGAACCCGTGCGTGTGATTGAAATTGCCCCAGGTTTGGTGCGGACTGAGGAGTTTTCTCTCAATCGCCTCGGATCCCAAGAAGCTGCCGACCGCGTCTACGAGGGGGTGGCTCAGCCGCTTATCGCCGAGGACATCGCCGAGGCGATCGTGTGGACCCTGGAGCGGCCACGTCACGTCAATATCGATTCGATGATTGTGCGCCCGGTTGCTCAGGCGACGAATACTCTTGTGGCTCGGACTACTGCGCCGGGCGCCTAGGACTGACGCCGCAGGTCACGATCGCCTAGCCCACATTTGCTCGGTTATGCGCGTAGCGTGGCATAAGCGCTCACGCTTGCAACTGCGATCAAGAGAACAATGAATGCCCAGGCTAGCGCGGTCGAGCTTACCCTTCGAGTAAGTCGTGCTCCAACAACGCCTCCGCACATCGAGGCCGCAGCAAAGCACGCAACCATGACCCCGGCCTCGGCACTGATATCCAAGGTTCCACCCAGCGCGCGCGAAGCCAGGCCAAACAGTGCAGTAATGAGCATGATCAACAGGGATGTTGCCGATGCTTTTTTCATCGGGTAACGCAGAACAAGGTGAAGCGCAGGAACGATAGCGAAACCCCCACCGACACCAAAGAAACCGGTGAGAAAACCTGTGAGGCTTGCGAGAAGAACCACTAGGGCTGCCTTCTTGAGCGTCGACGCAAGCGAGCGTGGGGAATCCTCAAGAGCGGCCTCGTCAATCGATGAAGGGGAAGCGTCAGCGCGGGCACGCAACTGTCTATGCACCATGAATACCGCGACAAAGGCCAGAAGAATACAAAACTCCAGCATGAGCGTGCGCGCTGAGACCAAAGGATTAAGGGCAGAACCGCCCCAGGTGCCAACAATTCCCGCGAAGGCAAAAAGGCTCCCGTTCTTCCAATCAACGTGGCCGCTGGGCGCGCGGGTTACCAGTGAAACGCATGCAGTTGCACCGACGATGATGAGTGACAATGTCGCAGCTTGATGCGGATTTTGCCCCAGGAGATACACCAAGACGGGAACAGAAAGAATTCCGCCACCGGCTCCCAGCGCTCCAACAACAATGCCAATTCCAATGCCGACGATTGCCGCCTCAATGAGCACCGTGATCCTCCTTGATCGGGGGTGTGAGTCCTAGGGAATGAGCAATGGCTGGATCCATGATTTGATCAGCGCTCACGCCGCGCGAGATCAGGAAGGCCATCGCTTTGAAGTAGGGGAGAGCGTGAGAATAGAAACGTCGGTATCCCTGGCAGAGGTAGTTGTGCGAAGGTCCAGAATCTGTCGTGATGAAACGATCCTTTGGGCATCCACCCCAGCACAAACGCAAGAATGGACAGTTCCAGCATTCATCATCTAGATCTTGCTTCTTCGTATCAAAAGCACGCATCTTTTCCGAAGTCGCAAGGGTCGGGAAATCGCTGTTCGCAATGTTGCCGACAAGCCACTCGGGCTCAACCCAGTGATCGCAGGCGTAGACATCTCCGTTAAACTCCATTGCCATATTCGCTCCGCATGATGGCGCATGGACACATACGCTTGCTGAGCCAAAGAGCGCGGAGATCGAGGAATCGAAATCTTGTACGAAGACGGAGCCGACGTCAGAGCAGACCCACTCATCAAAGATTGAGCAGAGGAAGTTTCCGTACCCTTCCGGTGAAGTGGAACGTGAGGTTACGCAGTCTCCATCTTGACGGTAGAGGAGTGCCGAGCTTCCGCTTCTCCACCCGAGTTCGGCTTGGCGCAGGTGCTCGCGGGGAACGCGCTCGACGATGGGGATGAATTGCATGTACTGCGCCCCGAGTTCATTTCGGAAATAGCGATAGACCTCAAGGCCGTGGTCTTCGTTAGCAGCGTGGACCGTGCACAAGATGTTGGTGTCGACATCGGCGTTACGCAGGTGTTCCCATCCACGAATCACCATCGAGTGAGTTCCATGTCCGCCGCGGTTGAGGCGGTAGGCGTCATGGAGTTCTTTCGGGCCATCAATAGAGATACCGACCAGCACGTCATTGTCTTTGAAGAAACGCGCCCACTGCTCGGTGATCAAAGTGCCATTGGTTTGGATGGCATGACGAACCTCTTGGGTGGGGCGACGATACTTCTCGCATAGTTCAATGAGGCGTTCAAAGAAGGGGAGGCCGCGCAAGGTTGGCTCGCCTCCCTGCCAGAGCATGGTGACTTCTCCGTCGAGGCAGGCTGATAGAAAATTCTTGACGTAGGTCTCTAACGTTTCTTCGCTCATCGACTGCCGTTTTTGGTCGTAAAGCAGTTCCTTTGAAAGGAAGAAGCAGTACTGACAGTCAAGGTTGCAGGCGGCACCCGTTGGTTTGGCGACGACTGAGAAGGGAAGCGTGGGGGCGGGGGAATGCGTCATCGGGTTCCTTCGCTTTCCTTCTTGATTGACGAGGCCGTGGTTTGGGATGCGTAGGCCGCGGCCTGAGCAGCAGCAAGTGGGCCAAGCTCGGCGCGGACGACATCGATGTGCCACTTCATTGCGGGAATTAATTCGCTCTCGAGGCCGTGGGCAATCATATCGGAGACCTGGGGGATCGCCTCGGGAAGTTCTCCGGCCACAATGATCGCTCGAGGGTTGATGAGAAGAGCAGCATTTGCGCAACAGGCGCCGACTGCACCCATCGCGTGCTCGAGGATCGATAGTGTTCGGGAATCCCGATTGTTCACTTTGGTTGCCAATTCGCTCAAAGAAGAGACATCGCACTGAGCGCAGAGCGAAGGAATAGAGGCGAGGGTTTCTAGACAGCCATCTTTCCCGCATGTACATGGGGTATGCACGTTCGGAACGCGCATATGCCCCAGTTCTCCGGTGAAGCCAAAGTCTCCGCCCGATAGGCGATAGGAAATCACCAGGCTGGCGCCGATGCCGTTGGAAAGCCGAACGTAGAGGATTGATGGGTACCCCTGTCCCGCTCCCCATAGCGCCTCGCTCAGGGCAGATAAGCGGGCAGTCGTATCAATGAGGATATTCCCGTTCCAGCGGCGTGAAATGATCTCGATAACGCTTTCGCGGCTGGGGTAGGGGGAATGGGGCGAGTGGGAAATATTTGAACCCATGGGGACGGGAAGACCAATCCCGATGGTACTTATGTAGTCAGTAATGATGCCGCGCGTCTGTGCGCGCTCGAGGAGCATTTCCCCCATGGCATCGAGTGCTTCAAGATAGTTGATAGGACGTGACGCGGGTACTGATTGTGCAATCAGGACATCGCCGCCTCGATTGAGTAGAACCCCGGCGAAAGAGGCCCGGCTAATCACGATGCTAACCGAGTATGCGCACAAGCGCGCCGATGTGAACAGAGTCGATGGACGGCCCGCCCCCGTTCGTTCATCACCCTTGACAGAGATCACGGCGTGAGCATCGATGAGTTTTTTGATTGCGCGCCCGAGCGTTGTTCTGGAAACCTCGAGAGCTTCGCACAGCTGTGAGCGCGAGGAAGGGGGATTTTCACCAAGATAACTGGTGATCCGGTCCTCCAAAGAGGGCACGGCGGCGTGAAGATCGTAGTCCATGTCCTCTCCTTCGATGTTGTGTAGTGTGGGCCTCCCGCACGCCCCGGAAGGCCCACACCGATGGTGTGTTACTTACCCATGACCTCGTCGAGATCGCTTCGAGCGGTGTTGACCAGCGGAATATCGAAATCCGTCATGGCCGCCATCCACTTTGCGAAGGAGTGGTCTCCGCGCTCGCGGAGTTGGAGGTATAGGTTCGTTGCGAGTTCACGGCGAATGTCGTCGTAGACGGGCACCGTGTATACATTGTTCATCTCTGCGGGATCAACTCTCAAATCGTAGAGCTCATTGATCGACTCCGGTGAGATGACGAGCTTGAATTCCTTGGTGCGCAGCATTCGCTGTTGCAGCGGGAAGTGGTGGCCGTGGAATTCACAGACGATGTCTTCACGCCAACCGGGCACATCCTCACCTCGCGTCAGGTCGACGATCGAGCGTCCGTCTTCAACCAATGCTGGGTCAAGACCAGCGATATCGAGGACGGTTGCAGGAAGATCGATCAAAGATACGAAGGCATCGGATTGGCCGACCGCAGAAACACCGGGGATGTGTGCGATGAAGGGGACGTTGTAGATGTCGTCGTACATCATCGGGCCCTTGTCGTTGAGGCGGTGGGAGCCGGTGAATTCTCCGTGGTCTGCGCAGAAGAAGACTGCGGTGTCATCCAGGATGCCCAGCTCGCGTGCCACGTCCATGATTCGGCCGATTTCGAAGTCGATCATGGCGACGTATCCCCAGTAGACAGCAATGAGCTTCTTCCACTGATCGTTATCGAAGGACGATGTTGACCAGTAGGTCGCGTAGTTCTGCTGGATCTGCGGCTTACCGATGAGCGAGTCACCGAAGTTTTCGGGCAAGGTGACATCGTTCGGATCGATCAAATCGAACCACTCATCGGGGAGGAAGTAGGGAAGATGCGGGCCAAAGAAGTGGACGTCCAAGCTGAAAGGCTGTCCGTTTTCCTTCCAATCGGCTGCATATTCGCGAAGCTTCTCAATGGCGCGATCTGCCAAGAAACGCTCGAAGGTTGCTTCTTCTGGTTGCTCGAGGCGTGCTGCAATGATGTGTCCATCGCGGCCGCCGGGGAGCTTTCCTCGCCAGAAGTCATGTGCGCGAACTGGTGGAAGCCCGTGTTCGTTGAGCCATGCGACGTACTTCTCGTTGGCAACAGGGTTTTCTGCTCCCCAGTAGGTGTCGTCATCGGCACCGAACTTGTCGGGGAGGTTTGCCCCGCAATGGTACTTTCCGACGATGCCTACGTTGTATCCCGCATCGCGAAGTGCCTGGGTGTAGGTCCAAGTCCCAAGGGGAATCATCGTCTGGTAGGCGATGTTCCATTCGGGGTTGGCCAGCACCAGGTGCTTTCCGGGTCGCTTTCCTGTCAGAAGTGAGGCGCGTGCAGGTGTGCAGATCGCAGTGGGAGTAAAACAATTGGTGAAGGCGAAACCGTTGCGTCCCATCTCGTCAATGACGGGGGTTTGGGCGTGAGGGTTGCCTAGGCAGCCGATCGTATCCGTGCGATGCTGGTCCGTCATGATCACCAGGACATTGCGGACATTATCCGGGATGTCACTGGAGCGTTCGTATGTGTCAGACATGATGGTCCTTTCACTTCTCGGAAGCAGCGAGTTTGTCCATGTCTTCGAGTTCGGTACCAGTGGTTTCCTTCAGGTACTTTGCGGTGAAGATGACGGCTAGGACACCGAATGCACAGTAGATCCAGTAGGTGCCTGCTGGCGACCACGAGATCAGGAATGGGAAGAGCAAAACGACAAGGAAGTTGACGAAGAAGTCTGCTCCCGAGGCCATGGACATTGCGCCACCGCGAATCGAGTTGGGGAACATTTCGCCCATGACGATCGAGAAGATCGGTCCCCACGAGGAAGTGAAGCCCAGAAGGAAGGTGCACAGCGCTGCGACGGCGAGGAATGCCAAGACCGGGTTGTCTGCAACGTCGGGCTTCCCGTCGACGACGGGTGCCAGGGTGAAGACAGTTGCAACGACTCCCAGGGAGACAAAGATCAGGGTGCCTCCGTAGATGAGCATCCGCTTACGTCCCACATGGTCGACAAGAAGAATGCCGGAGACAACGCCGACGATCTTGAAGCCCGTGATGAGTAGGGTCTGCTGCAGTGCCATTGATTCGTTGAATCCTACTGCTGCGAAGAGCGAGTTCGAGTAGAAGAAGACGCCGTTGATACCGGTGAGCTGCTGGAATGCGGCAATCATCATGCCAACCAAGACCAGTCCGCGCCACTTCGAGGAGAAGATTTCTCCAATGCTGAGCTTGCGTCCGCCAGTTTCTTCCATCGATGCGGCGATTGCCTTAACGCGAGCTGCCGGATCGTCTTCACCGCTGACCTTTGCAAGGACAGCCTCAGCTTCTGCGGTCTTTCCGACCGAAACCAGGTAACGAGGCGACTCGGGGATTTGTGCCGTAAAGATGACGAAGAGAAGAGCGGGGATGATGAGGCATGCGAAAAGCACCTGCCAGGTCTGCAGTCCCCAGAAGGCGGGCTTCGCAGCGCCGCCGGTCAGGCGCACGACACCCATATTGATGAGGCCGGCAAAGAACAGGCCGAGGATGATGGCCAGCTGACGGAAACCAATCAAACGGCCTCGGATATCAGCCGGTGCAATTTCTGCAACGTATCCGGGGGCAACGGTGGTTGCTGCGCCAAAACCAATGCCGCCGACAATTCGGGTGAGGAGAAGGAAGGGGTATCCGAAGCCTCCCAAAAGTGGGGAGAGGGGGCCAAGGAGTGCTTCAAAGAGAAGGAAGGGGCCAACCCACATCAGGGTTGTTTTACGCCCGATCTTGTCGGAAATGCGTCCCGCTCCAAGTGCGCCAATGAGGCCGCCGATAACACCGGCCGCGCCGGCAACGCCCTGCAGGAATGGGCCGAGGTGGAAGGTGGTGCCGACGGCTTTAATTGCGGCGTTGAGGACCATTCCTTCGAATCCGTAGAAGAAGGGGCCCAAGGTTGCAATGAGTGCAAGGAAAGTGGCGTATTTCCGCGCCCGACGTTGGGCTTCGGTCAACGGAACTGCCGTACGTGAGGTTGACATGAGATCCGTCCTAAAAGGGGAGAGGAATGAACTCATCGGATTGATCCGTGATGCCTCATCTTTGAGGCACTTACACGCTATCGCCGAGTGAATTTTGGGCGGTGGCGTGGACAAAATTAATTTCTGTGAGCTGTGTCATAAAAAATCTCTCCCTTCTCACAGGAAAACCTCAGGTGCGACATAAAACAGACATAGAAGTGGTCCATACCTTGAAGACCAAGACGACAGGGCGGATGCCCCAGAGGAAAGGAATGCACATGAGTGCAGAAGATATGAACAAGGACCACCTGGACGAGACCCGAGTCATCGAGACTCAGGCCCAGGATGCACAGGCACGTGATGCTCATGCCGACAAGACGACCTATGTGAACGTGGCCTATCAGAAGGAAGATGGAACCTATGAAGGTGCTTGGCTTCCCGCTGATGAGGTTGTCTCTCGCGAGGCCTCAGCAAAGCCCTCGTGGAAGAAGAAGGCAGTAGCCGCCGGCGCCGCAGCGGCTTTCTTGGTTGCAGGTTTTGGCGCAGGTTGGGCAACAAGTTCGGTGGCCTCTCCCGCTCCGACGCAGCAATCGCAGGCGGTGCCCGGACATCCGGGCCAGGGCGGCCCGGGCGGACAAGGTATGCCTGGCGGTCAGAATGGTCAGCAGGGTATGCCTGGCGGTCAGGGTGGTCCGGGTGGACAAGGTATGCCTGGCGGTCAGGGTGGTCCCGGTGGCCAGCAAGGCCAGGGCGGCCCCGGCGCTCAGAATGGCTCCTCGAAGAAGGCGTCTGAGGACTCAACTGCAAAGAAGAAGGCAGCAGAGAATTCCTCTCAAAACTCTGACTCCCAGAATTCTGATTCCTCGTCTAAGTAATGAGGAACTCCGGGTAGGGGTGCTCGTCGCCGCCATGGCGTCTGGGCACCCCTACTTCTTTTCGTAGACGAAGGGGGTATCGGGCGGATTAATCGGAGTAATGCTCGTCGCTTTCAGATAGAGAGCTTTTGAATTGCGAACTTCCAAGGTTCCTTGGATGCGAACCCATTGATCAGCCTGCGGTGCGAATGAGGTTGTGTTACTCACGGCAAAACCCAAGGCGTAAGCATCGGCTGCGCAGCACCACATGGTCATCCGGGATAAACCGAAGCTGTCATCTGGACCGAATGGCGGCATCCCTGCCTCCGAGGAGGCTTTGTCTTTGGGTAAAACGAAGCCAGATACCTCGATTGTTTTGCCATCCCACTGATCGGGGTGAGTCACCATATCGATGACGCTGTCGTAGTAATTGTTCGTGTCGATCACGCGGTCGGCGTGGAAGTGTGCTGTGGAAGAAGAATCTGAAGATGAGGGGACAGGCACCTGTGAAATAGCGGTCGCTGAGTTCGTTGACCCAAGGAAACTCGAGGGGGCCAGAGAAAAAGGCAAGGACCATGCAATGACTGGGATGAGAAGATATACCGCATTCGCGCGTGTTCGGTGAGTATGTTTTTCCTGCCGACGTGCAAAAAGGTCGACAACGGCCCACACGGTGAAGACGACACACAAGAAAACGATGAGCGGAAGGAAACGAGGCGGGAAGAAATAGACCCATCGCCTCGAAAAGAAGAGGAAGCCTAAGCTTGCCGCAGCGAGCACAAAGATCAAAGCGCGTGTCCTCACAATGCACCTCCCAAACCCCACCAGGTCAAGACAAAACCTGCCAGTGCAACAACGGCGGTGATGGTTGCGCAGATGCGAAGAGTAAATCGCGTCGAGAAAACCGCTGACAACATGAAGACGTTCTTCACATCAAGCATGGGGCCCATGAGCATGAAGGTCATGAGCGCTCCTGGGGGAAGCAGACTTGTCATGCTCCGCGCGACGATCGCATCTGATGATGAACACTGAGAGAGAACAAAAGCCATCAACATCGCGACGGCAATGGAGACATATGAGGAAGTATGTCCCGTCATAAACCCAGTAGGGAGAAGCCCCTGGATGAAGCTGGAAAGCGCGGCACCAATGAGCATATAGGGCACGACGCGTAGGAAGGCCGAGGCCGACGCGGAAGAAAATGAAGAAAAGCGTCCTTGCGTAGCGTGCGCCGCGTGAGCGCCGCATCCATGTGAACACTCACAGGAGTCATCCGACTCGCTCTGGCGCAAAACGGTTTTTAGGGATGGCATACGGATGCTGAGCAAAGTAGCAATTAACGCGGTGCAGATGATGGCTGCCGCCACGCGGAGCGATACCGCTTTCAGTGAAGGGCCAAAGGCATACCACGTTGAAAACAGGACAAGCGGGTTGATGGATGGCGCCGCAAAAAGAATGATGAAAACAGTGCGCGGGGCAACGCCTCGACGGAGCAGGGTGCGTACAAGAGGAACGGTTGAGCAATCGCAGACGGGAAGAAGCGCGGAGTAGACGAAAGCAATGAGGCAACCCGCAACGCGGCCTCGTGGGAAGAGGCGCGCAAGCTGGCGAGGGGAAAGAAACACCTCAATCGCAGCGGCAATGAGGGAGCTGATGGCTAAGAAAGGTAAAGACTGAAGGGTGATCCCCGAAAAGATTGCGATCATGCGGGAAATAGGGATTCCCGCTGCGGTCAATGCCTCTTGAAAGCGGTAGGCGCACACCAAAGCAAGGCACACAAGTGCTGTGACGGCCGTCGAAGGTCGGGAAATGTCCATGTGCCTTCTTTCTTGTTGGGTGGCAGGCTGCGTGCCATTAACTCTATTTACTCTATCGCGATGCTGATCTCATTTTTGTGCTCACAGTGAGATGGACATGCCATGTGTGCACGACTTGCGTAGACTGGAACAGGCGTTGATCCGGCTACATCAGTAGGAATCACCGGGGAGCATTCGGAAGAACGGGCGCGGTATTGCGCAGCACCCAAGTAGAACCGAACGGGTAAGCCCGTCACAGCTGTTAATGAGCGGCTACGCGGCGCGTAGCAAGCGGGGTGGTACCGCGGGAATCGGCAACGCTGATCCTCGTCCCTGTGGACCTGCGACACAAGGACGAAACATGACGAAGCACGGCTTCTACCCGCGCCATCGCGATGAGCAAGTGGATCCAAGCCCGTCCTTCCCTCAGATGGAAGGACAGACCCTGGCTTTCTGGGCCGCTGATGACACCTTCCGTAAATCCATTACTCGCCGTCCCGCCGGTAAGGGCGGTCAGAACGAATTCGTGTTCTACGACGGCCCGCCTTTTGCAAACGGCCTCCCGCACTACGGTCACCTGCTGACCGGCTACATCAAGGACGTTGTCGGTCGTTACCAGACCATGCTCGGACACCACGTTGAGCGCCGTTTCGGCTGGGATACCCATGGTCTTCCCGCAGAACTTGAAGCACAACGTCAGCTGGGAATCGAAGACGTCACCGAGATCACGCGTCCCGGCGGAATCGGTATCGAGGCCTTCAACGCGGCCTGCCGTTCTTCTGTGCTTCGTTACACCAAGGAATGGGAAGAGTACGTTACTCGTCAGGCCCGTTGGGTGGACTTCGATAACGACTACAAGACCTTGGATATGTCCTACACGGAATCGGTCTTGTGGGCATTCAAGCAGCTCTACGACAAGGGTCTTGCCTACCAGGGCTACCGCGTTCTGCCGTACTGCTGGCATGACCGCACTCCTTTGAGCAATCACGAGCTCAAGATGGACGACGATGTGTATCAGGATCGTACTGATAACACCGTTACCGTCGGCCTGCGCTTGGAAAAGAAACTGCGCGAAGATTCTGAGCGTCCCGAGTTGGCACTGATCTGGACGACCACGCCGTGGACTCTTCCTTCGAACTCCGCCATCGCTGTGGGTCCTCAGATCGACTACGCCTTGGTTCAGGTTGCCGCTGATCATGCGGGCAACTTGGCAGGGGAGCGAGTGCTGATTGCGGCAGATCTGGTTTCCGCTTACGCCAAGGAACTGGGTGAAGATCTGCAGGTCGTCGCCACCTACAAGGGACATGAGCTGGTAGGTCTTCACTACCACCCGATCTACGATTTCTTTGATACCCCCGAGCGTCGTGCAGAGGGCGGTGCCCCCGGCCCCAACGGCTGGTCCATCATCGCCGCCGACTACGTGACGA
>ERZ772956.895-NODE-895-length-21135-cov-4.259203_pt1 | contig 21135 bp, 21 predicted proteins | sample MGYA00580683_ERZ772956 | MGnify/ENA primary metagenome ERZ772956 (study PRJEB29015, sample SAMEA2738077) | human oral metagenome | biome: human oral; feature: human-associated habitat; material: saliva | place: China | collected 2212 ... | reverse complement strand
CAGCTAAAACAGCTGAACAACAAAATCAGTTGAATCAAGCTGGTCAAGCACAAGGTACTGTACCAGCGCAAGTTGACAATAGTCAAGTGAATCAAGCAGCACAAGCAGCTCAAAATGAAGGTGTAAAGGTTGTTCAAGATGCTCCTGTTGATAAAGGGACTACAAATAGCCTAGCTGAAACTCAAAAGGCTCAAGCGGAAATTGCGCAAGACCAAGCAAAACAAAAAGCTGAAGTTGAAAAAACAACTGCAGATTATGCAAAAGCAAAAGAAGACCATGCAAAAGCGGTTGAAGAAACTAAACAAGCAAATGCTAAAATCAATGCTGATAATGCAGCATTGAAAGAAGCGCATGATAAAGCTGAAAAAGCAGGTCAAGATGTCAATCAAGCTGTTTCAACTGCGAAAGAAAAGGTAAAAGCTGAGTTTAAAGATGCTCAAGTATCTGAAAGTTCTAAGACAGTTAAAGTTGAAGCAACTAAAGAGTCTTATGACGCTTATACTAAAGAAGTTACCAAGGTAAAAGAAGACAACCAAAAGGCAACTGATACTTATGTTGTAGAAAAACGCAAAGAAAATAAGGATATTGCAGCTGCGAAGGCTTATAATGAAGCGGTGCGCAAACGTAATGCAGAAGGCAAAGCAAAAGTAGATGCAGAAAATGCTGAAATTGCTAAACGGAATCAAGCCCAATTAGATCATAAGAAATCAGTTGAAGCAGAAAATGCAGAAATTACTAAACGTAACGAAGCGGGTAAGGCTAAAGTCGATGCAGAAAATAAAGTAATTGACGCTTATAATAAGACAGTCACTGAACACAATAAAGCAGAAGATGCTCGTGTTGCAAAAGAAAAAGCAGAAGCTGAGAAAAACAAAACAAAAGATGGTTGGTTGCCTGAAGTCATCCAGCATCGTCTCTTGTTTAACCAGGAGACTGTCAAAAATGCTGAAATTCTAGATTCCGAAGGAATTGAATATTTCAATAAGGACAAATTTCTGAAATTGGTGAATGACAAGCATGGAGACAATCATGCTGTATTGAGAACGGATTTATCTCACTTGTCTGCTTCAAAGCAAGAAGGAACGGATGCGAATCGTGGCGTATTTGGTCGAATGAAAGTTGGGCAAACTGCGAAAATCACTTATGGAAATTTGAATGTGAAAGCAGGAGATAAAATTGTGACAAAAGCTGTATTTGAATATACAGTGGTTTCTACACCAAATAGTCAAGGCTATATCAATGCCATATTCTGGAAGAGTCCTGTACGAACTATTGATTATGGTGCAGTAAATGATAATGGACAAGATTCAAATATTCGTCTGCGTGTTCGTCTGTATGATAAAGACGGAAACGAAATTAAACCAACAAAAGAAAATCCTTGGTATTATTCTGCCGCTTCTTTAAATTCTTCTGGAGTAGGAAGTACCCACATTGAATACGTTAAGGCAGGACAAGGCACTCGTTTCTTGAAAATCAATGGCTCTTTTGTGGAACAACATTCTGATGGTATCTACTCTGCAACAGATATTGATTATGGAGCTGTGAAGACCGCAGATTGGGATTCAGCAGACAGCCCCAATGCCTATTATGGTGCTGGGGTTATGAAAGTGACGGATACCATTGAACTTTCTTTTGGAGTAAAGACATCAGGAAATTCTTCTGCTTTAAATTCTGCTTGGTTTGCATTCAATACGGATATTAAGGCAACTGGTGTTCCAACACCCCCACGTTATCAAAAGACAAAAGAACCTAAGAACTTCACACCAGAAAAATTGAAAGAAGTTCCAACTCCTAAATTGGAAACTCCGAAGAACTTTACTCCAGAAAAGGAAAAAGTAGTTCCAACTCCAAAAGCTAAATTGAATTTGGTAACAGTGAATAGTGTTCCAGCTCCAACTTATAAACCAAATGAAAAGATGCCAACTCCTCCAGTAGTACCAACAGTACATGTGCATGATTATAAATTATCTACTCGTCCGCAAGTGCAAAAAGCAGTTGAAAATGCGGATAAGGTAAACATCAATGGTCAGTACGTAGCGAAGAACTCATTGAATCGGTTTGTTTTGCAGACAGAAATGTTACCTGCAGGTCGCAAGCCAATCACTCAATTAGTCTTTAATGACCACTTACCACAAGGCTTTAAGTTAGATGTAGAGAAAACCAAAGAAGCCAATAAAGGTTATGAGGTTGCTTATAGCGAGAAGGAAAACTTGCTGACATTTAGGGCAACTACAGCTACTCTTACTTCGGTTAATAAAGATTTAACTAAAGAGTACAAATTAGCTGATTTATCTGTTTGGGGTCGTCCTCAAAATGATGCTGCAGACTATGAAAACGTCTTTGAAATGGTCGTGAACGGTGGTGGTTCAAATGGCTATGTGCGCAAGTCAAACAAAGTCTTGATTCATACGCCAGGTAAACAAGACCCAAACAAACCAAATGACCCTAAGAATCCTAATCGTGACCCATTGAAACCAGAAAAGCATAACTATAATGAACAAGGAAAACTTGTTGATGGGAAAGAAATGCTTCCTGAAGGAATCAATTACTATGTTTCTAAATGGACGAATCGCCCGAATAAGAACGATAAGTCTGGTAAAGAAGCGATTGCCAAAGGCTTTGCCTACATTGAAGATTATCAAGATGATGCTGTCACACCGCTTGAAAGTCGTTTCCAAGTGAAAGATGCTGAAGGCAAAGCTGTTAACGGTTTGAAGATGTACCATGTATTAGACCGTAAAACACTTTCTAAGGCTTTGAATGACATGATTGACAAATCAGGTATTTCCCCTAAAGGCGCATTTTACATGTGGGTAGCAGAAAAACCAGAAGAATTCTATAAGGCTTATGTGCAAACTGGTATGGATCTATACTTCCATACACCAATGCAAAATAAGAAAGGCTTTACTGGAAAATATACCAACCAAACTTTCCAAGTGCAATTCGGCAATGGTTACTATTCGAATGTGGTAGTCAATCATGTACCAGAATTGAAGGTACAAAAACGAGTTTATAACAAACTTGGTGATGGTCAAAATCTTGATGGTAAATTGATTAAGCTGGGTGATAAATTCTATTACTATTTAGATGGAGCTAAGTTGCTTGCAAATCGTGGTGAAGCACTCAAAGAATACCGATTCTTTGATGATTTTGACCAAAAAGGTGATGAATTTACTGGCGAATATAAAGCTCTTGCAGGGGTTGACATCAAATTGAAAGACGGCACAGTGATTAAAGCTGGTACAGACTTGTCACAATATGCTTCATTGAAACACGATAAAGCAAAAGGTATTGTTGAAATTTCAATGAAGCAAGACTTCTTGGATAAGGTAGATAATGCGTCTGAATTTGATGTGGATGCGGCTATTCAAATGAAACGGATTGCGTCAGGAACGTTTGAAAACACTTATAAGAATGTGGTAAATGGTCATGAGCTTGTTTCTAACACCGTTAAAACTAGCACTCCAGAGCCAGAAAAACCACAACCTAAGAAACCAACTCCAGCACCGAAAGCACCAGCCCCAGCTTTACCACAAACGGGTACAGCTTCATCGGTTGGAATTTCAGTTTTAGGAATGATTCTTGCAGGCTTTGGTTTATTTGGTTTGAAAAAGCATAAAGAAAATTAAGAATGAAAGTAGGCATGATAAATAAGTTGTCATGCCTTTTATTTATAGAAAAGAGGAAAAATAGTATGGATATTACAACTTTAAAATTAGATCCAAAATTTATTGGACAAGCATATTACGAATGTTTAGGGACTGCCCCTCGTCAAGTTGAAGGACAGGCAGGACAATATCAACGCCATGTTTTAAGTAATGAAAAACATGGGGTATTTCATGTGATTACACCAGCTTCTAATGAAGTATTTGAGGAAGATTCTTTGGTAGAAGTGGTTGAGCCACGTTTCTTTGAAGATCGTAGTTTGAATGGTCGTAATGTTGCGCCAGCGTTGAATGTATTGGCGAAAGGTTTGAAAAAAGTGGGAGGAGCTAACTAATGGCAAAAGTAGGATTGAATTTTGGTGAAAAATTACAGATTGCTGATAAACAGTATCGTGTTTTAAATGATGGTTTGGCTGATTTGAAACAAATTTTTGGGAAAATGGTGTTTTTGAGTGTTGAAGGGCAAGATGTTATCTATGAGGAGGACACAACTCAACCACGTCGTCAAGATGGCTCTTATCCTACAGTTTCTACTGGAGAAGTTCGTGGAATTGTGGTTGGTGTGAAGTCTTATGTACAACATCAACCAATTTTTGTTACAGTTACAGATCAATCTTTATCAGATATTGAAGCTTTAAAATTAAAAAATCGTGAAGAGGTAGATTTTGATAATATTGTGGTAACGTATTCTTCTGTTGGGAATAATCAGTTTAAGTTATTTGCTTCTGCAATTAAACGTGTAGGAACTAATCAAGCTCCTAAACCACAAAAGCAAGAGGAGCATAAAGGGTAATGTGAAATAAGGAGGAATTAGATGGTTCGTTTGCTACCGCAATATCGTGGAGTAAGGGTGAAACCTTATGTACGGTATATGAATTATATTTTATTTGGTTTCTTTTTTTCTCCTTTTTTTGTGGCTGTATTATTTTATATGTATTTACATATAAAAGATTATCAAGTTCTTGATTATGTTCAAATTGGTTTAACAGTAGGTCTCTTTTTATTATCTGTTTTTTTCTCAATTTATTTAACTTGGTTTTTGCAAGAAGTTACACCATTTTTTAAGAAAATGGAACGATTGGGTAAATTGTCTTTTTATTTATTTGAACATGGTTATGTTTATGAAAAGACAAAGCAGGGGAGTAAGCAGAAGTCTATTAAGTTTCCGCCTGTTTATATGCAACAAGGTAAATATGATTTATCTATTTCATTTAAAATGGCTGGAAATAAGTTTCAGGAAAAATTTAAAAAAATGGGTGGAGAACTAGAAGATACGTTTTTTATGGATTTGGTGGAAACGTTAGATGAACCAAAGTTTAAAACTTATAAATTGGCTTATTCTGCTTATTTGAATCGGATTTCAATACCAGAAGTTATTTGGGATAAGGAAAAAGGGGTTCGCTTAATGAAAAATCTTTATTGGGATTTTATTAGCGATCCTCATTTACTTGTTGCAGGTGGTACTGGTGGAGGTAAGACTGTTTTACTACGTTCATTGATTGATTGCTTGGCAAAGATTGGTGTAGTAGATCTTTGTGATCCAAAACGTGCAGATTTTGTGACTATGGCAGATATGCCAGCTTTTCAAGGTCGTGTTGTTTTTGAAATTCAGGATATTGTTCAGCGTTTTCAAGATGCTGTTGTTATAATGATGGCTAGATACGATTTTATGCGTAGTGAAATGAGACGTTTGAGGCATAAGGATTTGAAGAAATATTATGAGTATGGGTTAGAGCCATACTTTTTTGTTTGTGATGAGTACAATGCTTTAATGTCTATGTTGGATTTTAAACAAAGGAATTTAGTGGATGATGCAATTGGTCAATTTCTGTTGTTAGGACGTCAAGCTGGATGTTTTGGGATTATAGCTATGCAAAAGCCATCTCGTGATGATTTAGGTTCAAAATTACAAGCAAATATTAACTTTCGGATTTCTGTAGGTCGATTGGATGAGTATGGTTATGATTCTTTATTTGGTGCTGAAAATCGTAATAAGGAATTTAAGTATGTGAAATACGTTTCTGGTCGTCGTGTCTATGGGCGAGGCTATGCAGCTGTTTTTGGAGAAGTAGCACGAGAATTTTATTCACCATTGTTGACAAAAGGTTTTTCATTTTATGATGAATTTGTGAAAATTAAACGTCATGAAAATCAATTTGATCCAGTGGAGAATACACAATTACAAGCAGATTTGCTGATGAGTGATGATTTGTTAGAGTTTGCGAAGAAGGCGACGGAAGGTCAATCTATTGTTCAAGAGAAATTAGAGCCATTTGATGTAGAAGAAATGGAGGAAATGCCATTGGAAGATGAAGTATTGTTTAGTGTAATGGACGTGGCTAAAGAAACGAAAAAATCTTTTAGTCAAGTTACAAAATTGGTAGCTCTCCTGGAAGAGGAAGACTATCATCAGTTTACACGTGAGGAAGGAAATATTATTTTTTCAGATGATGAATTGCAGTTGGTAAGTCGTCTTTTTGAAAAGAAAGAGAATTTTACAGGCACGTGGAAACAACTATTATCTCAGTATTTTACGGGAGAATAGTAGAAGAAGGGCTATTGAGCTCCTTCTGATGAGAGATAGGATAGGTGTAGGGATAGGTCTGACCGTAGGGCAGCCGTTTATCCCGATACACCGGTTATCCTATCTCTCATCAGAGGGATTTTCAATTTTCAACCCCCGATTTCTAATAGGGGGGTAATATTTGAAAAAATACAAATTACAACCCGCCTTGTCCCAAGTGTATCAAGGGTTTACGAGTTTTTGATACTGTAAACTTTTGGGCAAAAAACTGTAAACTTTATGAAGAAAAAAGGAGAGAATTTGCATGAATCCAATGTATTTAAAGGATTTTAGGAAGAAACGAAAATTAACTCAAAAGAAGTTTGCATTATCTGCAGGGATTAGCTTGCAGAGTTTAAAATTCTATGAAACTGGTCGTCGTGAATTGACACTAGATAAGTTTCGTGAAATAAAGTCTAAGTTTGGTTGTTTAGAACATGATCCGTCTCGATTACGTGTGATGGTGGACTATGTGAGAATTACGTTAATGAGCATACGAGACTTAGAATTTTTTTGTAAGAAATTTTTGCATGTTGCTTTTAAAGATTTTCAGTCGTATGAATCTAAGCTGATGAATTATAACCACTTGTGGAAACGGGGTGATATTTGGATTTTTGATTATTTTGATAAATTTGAAACAGGTAATTATCAAATCACAATGCAGCTGTCTGGGAAAGGTTGTCGTCAAATGGAACTCATTTTTGAAAATGAGGAAATTACTTGGCTTGATTTTTTTCAAGAATTAAAGATAGCTTACGAAGAAGATATGCGTGTTACTCGCTTAGATTTGGCAATTGATGAATTGTATCAAGGATATGAAAAGGAAGCAGAACAATTCTTGTTATCAGATATGATTACAAAGTATTATCATAAGGAATTGGATTTTAATAGTATGCGGACATGGAATTATGTTGGTGGCGGTTCTTTAAACTTTGAAGATGAACAGGAAATTGAGGAAAATCGTCAAGGTATTTCTCTTTATTTTGGCAGTCGTCAATCGGAGATGTATTTTAACTTTTATGAAAAACGATATGAGTTAGCGAAACAAGAAAATCTAAGTGTAGAAGAGTCTTTGGAAGTATTTGGAATTTGGAATCGTTATGAAATCCGCTTATCTCATGGAAAGGCTCAAGGAGTAGTGGAAGAATACTTGTTGGGTGTAGATTTAGCAGAAATTGCACGAGCTTTAATCAATAGTAAAATCAATGTTTATGACGGCTTGAATGATTATGGTGCTTATCTTATGGATAAAAAATGGCAATTGTTGTTTGGTGGTGTTGAACCGTTGAAATTATCAACTCAGCCTGAAGCATATAACATTGAACGCACTATCCGCTGGTTAATGCACCAGGTATCTGATTCACTTGCTTTGGTAGAAGAATATGACAAATTAGTTTGTGAAGAAAATTTGCGAATGATTATCAATTCAGGAGAACTAAACGATCGAGGTGAGAAAATTTTAAATTCAGTAAGGAGTAGTCTTTCATGTATGCAGAAAAGCAGTTGAAGTTATTTTTGGAAAGCAGAGAGGACTTAGAACCAATTGTAAAAAGTTGTGTTTTGATGATTCCAGATAGAGTGTTTTATCATCCTGAAATAGAACAAGGGACAATGAATACTTACCAAATGGATATTCAAGAATTGGTTCGTCAAGCTCGTTCTTCTTGTGATAAAGATACTTTTGCAGGTTTATTTGTTTTACAACAAGATTATGAACGGGATTTAAGACAGTTGGTTACTTTGAAAAGAAGGTTATTGATTTTTGGGATTTTAATGCAATCTGAGAAGAAACAAAGGGAAGTTGTATTAAAACTTTGTGCGGAACATCGTTTGTATAAGCGCTTGTTAGCACGAAGGGAATCTTTTAGAAAGTAGAGATAAAAAAGATGAGAATGATTCGTTCACCTACAAAAAAGAAGGTTAGTTGATATAAAAGTAAAGCTATAAATAATATAATAAAAAGGAGAAACAAAAATGGCTGAAACAACAAAAACATTTATTAAACAAGTAAAAGGCACTTCTTCTGAATTGGGCGAACTTTTACAGGCAAATAAATTTGAGGAAGCATTTGACGCTTCCCAACGTTTAAATAATCTTTTGAAAAGTGAACAGTTTGAGGAATTGACTGGAAAACAGATAAAAGAATCAGGACTTGAAGATATTCAAAGTGAACTTAAAAAATATTGGTGGGCTAATAAAGAAATGCGACGTTTCCAAGGGATTCTTCGTGGACGTGGAAAAGCATTGTCTGAGTTGGCAAATTAGTTAAAAACTTGAGAGGTGAAAGCCTCTCTTTTTTATTTAAGAATAGGAGATAAGAGATGTCTGTAAAAGTGACTTATAATTGTTATATCAATTTATGCGAAGATTATATGTATGGTAAAAACTTTTTGGATTTACCAGAAGAAATTCAAGATGCTGTAGATGAATATTTTGATGGTGCAGAAATTGAAGCGCTTGGAGATGGAAATCCAGATGATATGTGGGTGAATCATTATGAAGGTTTAGATGCAGAAGATGTTTTGACTTATCAGACAAGGATGTTGACTGACGAAAACTATCAAGAACTTCTTGAAAATGGTGAGTTAGATGAATATATTGAACAGCACTTAGAAGAAATTAACGAGCGATTAAGTGATAGATGTTCTCTTTTGGGTTATGTTGATAATCAATGGCATGTGTTTGTATGAGAGGGAGAAAATGAAATGACTGCAGAAGAGATATTTGAACGATTGGTTTCGTTGGCACATGGCAAGAGAATGTCTTATCATCGTGCTAAAGTTCGCACTAATGCTAGGAAAATAAGATATGATTTGACGTTTTTTAAAAATGGTAAATATGTCTTAATGGTATTTTTTGTACTTGATGAAAGTGGTCAAGAGATAGTTAGAGATTTTGGCTATATGCCTTCTGTCTTTGTGGAAATTTTTGGTGAAGAGCAGCTTGAGGAAGTGAAAAGTATTGTTAAAAGATGGAATGGAAAATAAAAATGTAAGAAATCTTATTTTCTTATTTATGAGGTAGAAGGATGATTGCAAATATTCGAGTGCATGCAGACGGTCAATCCAGTTCATTGTGTCAGTTAGATATTATGAAATATCCTAAAGAGGTTATTGAGGCTAGAATGGTAGAAAGAGGATTCAGTGGTGAATCATTTTTTATTTGTGGCTTTGAAGATTGGCAGGTAGATACAATGATGAGCCTTGATGAAGCGTATTTGTTAAGACGGGTGATTGAAGGATTGTACGCTGGAGATGATTTTATTATTGTTCATTGTTTGAAAAATCATTGGTCGGTTAGTGACATCATTAGTCATCATTATTGTTTTGTGACAAAGGACGAAGTGCAGCTAATGACAAAAATTTTGAATCAATGTGAAATGTCCTCGGTTGTTGAGTTTTTTTACAAGGCTAATAATTGGGTGACAGCTGTTCAGGCTTATATAGAGAAAGGAGTGGTACTCAATACAACACGAGGGTTTTATGTAGATGTAGACAATGTCCTTTAGAGCGGAAATTTTTAAAAATTTCCGCTCTAAAGGAAATAATTTGAAAGGAGAAAACAATTGAGAGGGTTGAAATTCTTTTCTTCTAGGAAAGAAAAGAAAAAAATAAAGTTTCCAAAACGGAAACAAGAAAATGTGCAGATAAGACCAAGAAAGATTAGTCAAAGAGCGGCTAATTTTTTATTGCTTGGTTTTATAGTTGGTGTGGTTGGCTTGGCTGGTTTAGTAATTGTTTCTAATGCAGTTAGAACGTTGCGAGGTGAAAAGAAAATAGTCCAGGTAACAAATCAAGATTCACGGAACTTGTCAAATAAAGTTGGTTTATTCATGACAGATTTCTTAAACTCTTATTTTTCAGATAATAGTCCTGAAAATCAAGAGAAATTAAAGAAGTTTTATGGTGCAGGAATCGATGTGAAAAGTACAAAAACAACGAATCTTGAAAGTAAATTGACAGGTGCAGTTTTGATTGAAATTACAAATCATCTTGCGACTTATCGTGTGGGTTATTCCGTAAATGTCAATGATGAATGGAAAAATAATGTTGGAGTGATCAATATTCCTTATGGAGTAAAAAATAACAAATATTATGTTTCTGACTTGCCTTATTTTACAGATGAAGATTCTTATATTGCGAAAAATCCGAAAAATAAGGTGCAGTTGAATCTTCAAGCGGATGATTCAAAATACTCTAAGGCTAAAGAATATGTAGAAGCATTTTTCAAGGCTTATGCAAGTGGTGACGAGACGCAAATGTCTCCTTTTTCTAAGGAAGTTCGTCCAGTAAAAGGTTATGTCTTTAAGTCCGTAGATTATTCTTATTTTATTCAGGATAAGCAAAAAGAAGATGTGCTAGTGAATGTGGTACAGGTTACTTTTACAGACGGATTAGGGCTAACTCACCAAGAGAATTTCGTAGTAACTTTACAAGTAGATAAAAAAGAAGAAACGTATCGTGTTCAAAAACTAGAGCATGGTATCTCAAAAAAATATGCAGCAGAATTGAAATAGTGGAGGAAAAGAATAAATGAAAGATTTAGTAACAACGTTTTTAAAGGAACAAGGAGTATGGGTTGCGTTAGGAATTGGTGTTGGTGCTGGGATTTATGAATTTATGAAAACCAAGAGCTTTGGAAAAGCTTTGACGGTTTTGTCGGCTGGTTTTGTGATTGCATTTTTCTGTTTATATCCAGAACAAGTTTTAGCGAAATTTGGGGAATTCATGAATTGGGCATTGAGTCATCTTAAATTTTAAGGGGTAAGTAATGGCAGAAAAACAGCGAGTAGATAAAAAAGTCTATAATTATCGGTCGGCTTTGGAACAACCGATTTGGATTCAGAAGCTGTCTGAAAAAATATCTCTGTCAAATGCGATTAAACTATCAACGATTGGTTGGAGCTTAACTTTGTATGTTTTGTATTTGTGGATTATGTCTCGTGTAGAAAAGGCGATCCCGATTCCGTTGATTTTTTGGGCAACCCTGGGATTTCTTCCAATCTGGAGTTTGGGAATCATTTTATCAGATTTGAAAATTGAACAACAGCCAGTGGTAAAGTTTTTAAAAGATTATGTTCGTTTTTATTGGAGATATGGACGAAAGCGAAAACGTTTCTATTTGAATGATGGTTTATTGTATTTTAAACCATCTTATATTTTAAAGAAAGAGAGGAAAAAGAATGGCATTAAACAACGAAGTTGAAGATATTGTTGAAAATCTGATCTTAAAGAAAGATGGAAGTGTCTTTGCTTTGTATGAAGTTGAACCACAAGTTCTCAATCCAGTGGATGAAGTTAAAAAAGAAGCTTCTAAGAATTTAGTGGTAGATTGGTTGCAAGAAATAAGAGGGTATGGTGATTTTGATGTTGTCATGTTACCTTTTCCAAAAGATTTGTTGGGGAAATTTAGACAGTTATCTTATAAATTTTCTAAAGATACGGAAGAAATGGCGTATTCTGTGTTGGAAAAGTCCTATGATTATTTGATGTATACGAAAGAATTGTGTGATTATCATTATTTTATTTCGATTCCGTTAAAATCTTTTTCTATTTCGGTAGATGTAAAAGAAGTGATTCAATCTTCTATTCAAGCCGCTTCTGATTTATTGATTGAAAACTTGGGCTTTCAAAAGAATGTGTTGGATGGCTGGGAAGAAAGGTATGTTCGTCAACGGGAAGAATTAGAAAAAAAGCTAGATTTGTTAGAGTTCAGACGACTAGAAACCCGAGAAACGATTTTTGTCAATCGGTATGCTTATCTTCATTCTTTAAACGTAGAGAAAGAGTATGAAGTGAAGTTGGTTGAAAATTATATGGGAAATCTAGGGGATAAGTCAGTTGACTTTAAGAAGATGAATGTTTTGGAGCTGTTTAACGAAGAAGGCAGTCAGTATGTGGCATTTTTGCCAGTGGCTTATAAAGCAGAGAATGCTTCTTATTTGCATACAATTGAACGAGCCAGAGCGTTAGGATTTCCAGTTGAGGTGTGGACGAAAGCAAAGTTTGCGAAAACAAAGGGGTTGCCATTTAATAATATTCGTACCAAAGGACGTTTTGCTCGTGCGAGATTAAAGGGGGCGCAAACAGAAGCTCAACAGGCGGATTCGGTTGGGAAGAAGTCGGTCGGTCAATCAAAATACTTGGTTGAAAAAATGGAAGAGAAGATTGATGAAGGTATTCCAATGATTAGTTATTTGCAGACGATGGTCGTATCGGATGCAGATTATACGGTTTTAAAACAAAAAATCAATATTCTCATGGATTCCATGAAAGACAGTAAGATTAGTCTTTCCAGGGCAACACCTTATCAGTTATATTTGTTTTCAAAAAATCGTTTTGGTGAAATTCTTATGCCAGGAGATAAGAATTTTATTCAGCCAGTTGAAGCGGGAGCTTTTGCGGAAGACTTGTTTTTTACAAGTCAAATGGTTGGTGAGGAAATTGGTTTTTATTTTGGCATGATTGATAATCAAAGAAAATCTTGGCATTCTCGTTTTGAAAAAGCGATTGCAGCAAGTGATAAACCAGTCTTTGTTAATATTTTAGAAGCGAATGAGCAGGCAGACGGTAGAGAGACAAATAATCCTCATATTTCTATATCAGGAGATACAGGAAGAGGGAAGACTTTTGCGGCTAGTATGCTTCATTTTTACTCTAGTTTACTCAATGACCAAACCTTGTATATTGATCCGAAAATGGAAAAGCGTTATTGGTATGAAAAGATGTTAAGAGAATTAGAGGAGACAGATTGTTTTCCAGAAATTCAAGATTATATCCGAAGTCTTCATTTTATCACATTAGATTATACTAAGGAAGAAAATGCTGGAGTATTGGATCCGCTTGTCTTTTTAGATCGTACACAGGCAAAAGGCTTGATTATTTCGATGATTGATGAGTTTATGCCTCTTGACAAAGAGAAAAAATTCAAGACAGAGTTATCAAAAATGATTCGAGAGTTTGCGGAAAGACGGGCAAAAGGAGAAAAAGTTGGGACACTTTCTGTTTTTAAGGCTTTAGCTCAACATGAAAATGAAGAGGTTCGAGAGACAGCGGAACTGTTGATAGAAGAAACGAAGGATTCGGTTTTAAGCTTGATTTTTTCTGACGGTATCAATCCAGCAGTTGACTTCACAGCTCGAAATACAATCTTGGAAATTGCGAACTTAGATTTACCAAATGATGAAAAGGTGCAATTATCTTATGAAAATAAGAAGTCTTTGGCGGTAATGTATGCTTTAGGTCATTATTGTATCAAGTTTGGTGAACGGGATTATGCTAGTAAGACGGTAGAGTTTATGGATGAAGCCTGGTTGTTTAAAATTACGGCTTATGGTCGTGGTTTGTTAAATCGAATCAAACGGGTTGGACGCTCTCAAAATAATTTCTTGGTCTTTATTTCGCAAGAACCAGATGATTCAAACCGAGAAGATGGAGAAACCTCTGCCTTTGGGACGTATTTCTGTTTTCATAATGAAGCGGAGAATGCGGCAGAAAAGGTACTCCGTCGCTTGAAAGTGCAAGTTACAGAAGATAGTAAAGAGTGGTTTAACAATATGACTAAGGCTCAATGTCTCTATAAAGATACTTATGGTCGCGTAGAGCGAGTGACGGTTGATGGTTTGTTTTTCTCAGAAATTGCGAAACTGTTTGAAACAGTACGGAAACCTGAAGAGCAGGAGGTAGCTTAATGAATAAAACAATGAAACAGCTATTATTTGTTAGTCTGTTTCTATTATTTCTTCCAATCAGTGTTTTGGCAGATACTCCAGGAATAAATGGTTATAATACTGTTCCAAATCCAAATGAGAAAATCATTCCTAAAAATTCAAATCAGGGTTATGTACCTGCCAATGTCCAGGAAAGTCAAAGTCAGGAAGCAGCTAGAAAGAAGCAAGCACAAGAGAAAAAAGAAAAAAACGAGCGAGCGATTCAAAAGGATTCTTCCTATGAGAGTGTTAAGCAAGCAGCTGATCAAGTGGATCAAACGCTGCAGAAAACATCTCCAACTGTAAAAGAATTGGAACAGGCTGCAAGAGATATTGAAAGTATTAAAAATTACATTGCAAAGAATGCGGATAAAAATGATTCAAGCCAGATACAAGGTTTGCAGACAACCATTCGTAACTATGAAGAAAAATTTGTTTCTTTAGAAGAAGCTGCTAAAAAGCGGGAAGAAGCACAGACCTATTTGGAACAGGCTAAAAATACGGTTGATCCAACAAAATTGTCTAAATTAACGAGTTATATTTATTTGGAAGACGGCTTTTTTGGAATAACAGATATTTTTCCTAAAGTAGTTAATGCCATTGTGCAGGGCTTGTTTTTTGTGACAAAGACACTATATTGCTTAGTGATTATCATTTTAGAACAAGTCTTTAGTGCAAATGTCTATCAAGTATTGGATCAGATTGTTTCTTTTTCGGCTCAAATGTTTCAAACCTTTATGGATGATTACCAATATTTGGTTTATGCGTTAGCGATGATAGGTGGCTTGGTAGAGTTCTTTAAAACGAAACGTTTCCCTTTTCAAATGTTTCGCTTTTTGTTGGTTTGGTTCTTAGCGCTGTTTTTGTATCGTCCGTCTATTTTTTCAACGAATGTTGGGAATCAACAGTTTGAAGCCAAATATAATCTGTCTCGAGTGATTCAGATTGTGGATAGCGTTTCTTCGGATATGACAAAGATTGCGATTTCTGGCTTTGATCAGCTGGATAAAGAACATCAATCCATTGGCACAAATGCCAATAACTTGGCAACTGTTAAAGAAGCGATTTTTCAAGAAATGGTCTATAAACCATTTCTCGCTTTAAACTTCAATACAACAGATGTCCCAGAAGAGAAAGTGAGGGCTTTGTTTGAAACAGAGGGGAAAACTAAAGATGTAAAGACATTTTCAGATGAAAATGAAAAAATATCCAATTTATCTTGGTCAAGTATTGGTAGCAAGTTCCTAACTGCTTTTGCGTCGTTAGTCAAAGCTATGGTAGTTGGTCTGGCTTTAATTATGATTGGTTTGATTTCACTAGTCTTTAAGTACATGGTACTTCTGATGATTGTAGCCTTGGTTTTCTTACTCTTTATTGCCATGATTCCGAGTTTTGAGCAGGTCTTGGGGAATGCAGGAAAGAAGATTTTCCAGTTTGCTTTTTTAGGTGGTTTGGGTCTCTTTGGGATTCGGGCTTTTCTCTTTGTCAATAGTTTGATTGAAGGGGTCGCAGGCGGTATGAGTAAGGTTTATTTCTGGGTAGCAATTCTGCAGGGCTTGATTTGGTTTGTCCTTTGGCGTTGTCGCTCCATGTTAATGGGTTTGTTTGTTCGAGGTACGTTGTCTGCTCAAGAAGTGGCACAACGTGTTCAACAAAATCTTGGACACTTGTACCAACCAGATTTAATTCCGACGGTGAATCCTTTCTCTAAAAATCGAACTCTAGATCGTTCAACAGTTGATTCGTCACAACCTTTGACAGATAGTCTAGGGAATGAAGTTTTAGAGCCATCTATTCCATCATCTTCTGGGGTGCGAACGTTGTTTCGAGCAACTAAAAACACCATGAAGCAAGGAGCTAATCGGGCATTAGAAGGTTATGATACGCTTCGGTATGGTGCAGGTGAAACATTGGATAAACAGGTGGCTTTGGATAAGAGGGCAGAATTTAAACAGCGTTTATTAGATACGGCAGATCATTTACGTCATGTCGCAACTATTCCAAAAGGAGAACGTCTTCGGTCTAAGTTACATGATTTAGCTGGAGATACGAATGCCCCTGCTCAAGTAGCTTTCAAAGAACGAGAAAATCGTTACTTGGAACGTCAAGAAAGACAAGAAGAACGAAAAAGAGAACAAGTCGCTTTTAGGGAATATCAACAACAGTCTGATGAGAAGCCAACGCTTTCTTCTATGATTGAAAACGAGTTGGTGAAGCCGCAAATGAAGCGAGAATTTCATAGGGAACAATTGAAACGGAAACAGGAAATGCCGTCCATTCAGTCTAAAGAACCTTTAGAAAGTTCTCCTATTGTAGAAGAAAAATCGGCTATCTCAAGAGAATTGTTTGAAAAGAGGAAAAAATGAAATTAGTAAAACGTAGCTTGGTTGGTCTGTTTTTACTTCTTACTCTTTTTTTAAGCTTTATGATTTTAATTGTTGGAGGTGGAGCTGCTGATTCACAAACATTTGAATCTACAACAGGAGGCATTACCATCTCTGCTAAAGACTTTGCGCAACAATTTACAGAAAAAACAGGTCGGCAGTTGAGTGAAGAAAATGCACAAAATGCGTTGGATTTCGCAAATCGACTTATTTCTCGTCATCATTTTACGCTTCAGGCGACCAGTGGTTCGTTGGCGGTGGCTTATCGGGAATGTGGTTTTGATGTAAGGGCGGTGAATCCTAGTGGTGGTGTAGCTGGATTTTACCAGTGGTCTGGCTGGGGTAGTACAATCAATGGCAATCGTTGGGGTCAAGCGAAAGAAAAGAAACTCGACAAACAAATTCAAATGGATTTGATGAGTACCGAGTTAGAGGGAGCTTATGCTAGAGTGGTTATAAAAATGGGCTCTAGTGGAGATCCGAAACAGGCAGCTAGGGATTGGTCACAATATTATGAAGGAGTGGCAATTTCTGATTCTCAAACGAAAGTAAGTGCGATTGAAGAATGGGCAGAGGTCATCTATGATATTTTGAAAACAGCACAAGGTACGTTTTCTAAGGATAATAATACGGGTACAAGTACCACAGCGATTCCTGCAGGTTGGGGTAATATCAGCCAATATGATGGTCACGCATACGACGGAAGTGGTTCTTATCCAGCAGGTCAATGTACCTGGTATGTTTATAATCGTGCAAAACAGTTAGGCATTCAGTTTGATTCCTTTATGGGAAATGGTGGTGATTGGTTTAGAAAAGCAGGTTTTTCTTCTAGCCATACGCCTAAGAAACATACGGCTGTTTCTTTTGTTCAAGGGTTAGCTGGTTCTGATCCGACTTATGGACACGTAGCTTTTTGTGAAGAGGTAAGAAGTGATGGATCAATTTTAATTTCAGAAATGAATGTATTTGGAGTACCGGCAATGACAGTTTCCTATCGGGTATTAGATAGGGGAACAGCTAGTCAGTTATGGTATGTAGATGGTCATTAAAATGACAATAGAAAGAAAATGAGGTAAAAAGAAATGAAGAAAAAACAAGTAGTTGCAAGTTTATTAGTAGCAGTTAGCGTTTTAAGTACAAGTCCTTTGGCTGCTCTAGCAGAAGAAGGAAAGGTCACAAGTCCAGTAGATGTAGTAGTTCCTTCTCCTTCGGATAATGAAAAAGTTCCAGTTCCGACGGAAAAAGAGGAGAAACCTAAAGATGACAAAACGCAAACGGGTGAGGTAACTCCCGAGACACCAGTTAATCCGACTATTCCAGATAAGTCAGGGGAAAATCAGGAACCAGTCGAACCAAGCGAACCTTCCACAAAACCAGTTGAGCCATCAACCGAACCTTCAAAGAATGAAGAAAAGAAGGAAGAGGCGACACCTTCTCAAGAGGAGAAAAAGGAAGAAAAGCCTGCAGAAACTCCTAAGGCGGATGAGGCTACAAAACCGATTACTCCTACACCAGAGGAAAAGAAAGCAGAAGAAAATACAGGTGTCAAAGCGACTGAACCTCCAAAACAAACGAATGTGACAGAGCAACAAATTGAAGAGCAGCCTATTGTAACAAATACCGGTCATACGGTTGTTGGGACAAAAGAAGGTCAAGTCTATGTTCAAAATTCAGACGGAGCGGTTGAATTGAAAAATGCTTCTGAAATTGGCGCTGTGAAACAACAAGATGGGACGGTTGCTTTAAAAGATGAGAAGGGTGAGTTAAAAGTCCTACCGAAAACAGGTACGGTTGCTAGTCTTGGAATGAGTTTGGCAGGTGTCTTGATGTTAGTTGCTTTAGGACTGTTGAAAAAATTAAATTTGGAGATAAGTAAAAGGTGAAAAGATTAATGACAAAAGAAGAAATTGTTTCTTATATAAGAGATTCTTTAGGAATTGAAGTTTCTTATCATATTTTTGTTAGAGGAGATGGCGGTCAACAAACGCTATCTCTTTTAACTGGCGGTTCAGAATTTATTTTTGCTTATTTCAATGTTATTGATGAAGATATGGTTGAGTTTCGTGATCTACACGTAGAATGGACTCAAGTCAATATTTTATCAATATTAGGCTATTCTATTGATGAAAATATAGAAGAAATTAAATGGTGTCTTTCTCGGTGGAATGGACGTTGAGGAAGTTGTTTTTTTGTATTTATGTTATAATTTTATTAGGAATAGAATAGGAGGCTAAGCTATGAATAACAATAGTGATAAGATAAAAAACTTTTTTTTAAAGTTAATTGTTAAAAAGCATAGTGGTCTTAATGTTGCTTATATCAACAAAGTAAAGTCTTATTCTGATGATGAGCTAAAGATGGAATATAGTGAGTTAAAGTCCATTTCGGAAAGAAAAGGCACAATAGCTAATTCACTAGTTCTTGTGATGTTTCTTGCTTTTTTAGGTGGTTTATATAAACTATTTGTAGATTTTTCTAATAAGGTTACAGGAATTTATGGTGGTAGTGAGAAATCTTTGGTTTTGATGAATGGTTTAATGTTTTTAAGTATTACGTTATTTGTGATTGTTTCTTTTTTAATACTCTTTTATTTTTATAGAGTTTATGATAAGAAAAAGAAGTTTTATTATGTTGAAGTTCTTATGAAGGAAAAGGGATTATTAGGTTAACATGAGAGAATATTTTGAGATGATATTTGAAGAAATTTTAGGGAATTTGCTTGCTCAATTATTGTATGTTGCAAGTACTTTGTATTATTTGCATGAGTTGAGGGAATTTAATAGTTCTGTAGTAGGAGTGACAAATCCTGTTGATATTATGTTTAAAGATGATGGGAAGGCATGGTATCTTTTAGGGTTTGCGTTAATTTTTACAACTCTTGCTGGATTTTTAATATGGTATCATGTTCATGTATTTTCTAGAATGAGTGGTTATTCTATGTTGACGTTGATATTTTTAATAGTCATTTCAGTTATTTTAGTAGCTATTATTTTTAAAGATATAAATAATCCAATTTTAAGAGCTGCAATCGTTGTTATATTTGGTGGGTCAATGATATTTACAGCATTGACGGCTGCTTCTTAATTAGTATTTATTGAATAGTTGTATAAGCAAGTCAATAGTGGCTTGCTTTATTTTTTTAATAATTATAAGAAAGTGAGGAAAAACTTTTGGAAGTACAAGAAATGTATAATAATTATCCAGATAAATTTGTTTCTAAAAAGCAGTTGAAAGAGGGATGGTTTTCAGCCATTTCTGTTAAAACAATTGAGAGACGTTTAGAAGAAGCAAAGGCTATTAGAAAATTTAAAAATATTTCGATTGGAACGGGTGGAAAAGTCATGATTAATGTGAGAGGTTTCTATTTGTTTTTATTGTATAAAGAGAAAAATAAGTTTAAATGATATAATTGTAGGTATTGACTAAAGATATACCTGCTAGAAATAGGAGGTTCTATGTTTTTTAAGGTAATTGGTGCTAAAAAAGTGCGTTATTATGAGAAATATTATGATGAAAGTGAGGGGAAGTGGAAACAGGTATCTTGTACATTAACTTCTAAGACAAGGGCAGCTCAAGCTGAAGCAAGAAAAGTTTTAGAAGCTAAAATTGAACAAAAGACAAATACAGTATTTGGTGTTTCACAAGATTTATTAGTATCTGAAATAGCGAATGAATGGTTGTCTATTCGGGAATCGGAATTAAAAAGAAATACGTATGTCAGACAAAAATCGATGTTTGATACTTTTTTAAGAGAATTTGGAAAACAAAAGGTTAGAAAAATATCAAATATAATGTTGCAAAAGTATTTATTATCAAACGATTGGTCTGTAGGTTATCGTAGGCTATTTAGAACTCTTTTAGATTCATATTTTGTTTATTGTTTAAAAGTGGGCTACATTGAAACAAACCCAATTGATAGAGTGGTTTTACCTAAGGCGAAGAAGAGTGTGAAATTGATGAAACAGAAAATGAAACATTTTTTATCTAAAGAAGAGATGAGAGAATATTTACTTTATTTAAGAAAATCAAAGGAAGATAAAAGATTGATTTTACTGGCAGAATTTTTGTATTTGACAGGAATGAGAGTTGGAGAGGCATTGGGGTTGAAGTGGGAAAATGTAGATATAGAGAATAAAGAAATTCATATTCAATATACTTTAGTAACAGAAGGCAGTGCTGAAAATTATTATTTGACGTCTCCAAAGACTGTTAGTTCTATTCGTACCATAGCAGTTTCAGGTAGAGTAATTGAAATTTTATCTGAATATAGTCAGCTTGAAGGAAAAAGTGATTTGGTTTTTATTTATAAGCAGAAGTATCCATTGTTATTGATCACTTTTAATACATTTTTGAGAAGAACCTTTAAGAAGTCTGGGATTGATAAAGGTGAAGATTTTAAATTGACTAGTCATGTTTTTCGTCATTCTCATATTTCGTTATTATCGGAATTGGGTGTTCCTTTAAAAGCGATTATGGAGAGAGTGGGGCATTCAAATGAAAAAACGACTTTATCAATTTACACTCATGTTACTCAGAATATGAAGTCAGAAGTAATTAATAAGTTGGAAAAAATTGATTTAAGTTTACCAAAAATTAACCAAACATAAGAGAAATAATGGTGAATATTGTCTAATGTTGTCTTTTTAAAAGAGGTTAGAAATGATTGGTAAAGGTTGATATGTTTAGGGTTGTATCAGTTTGACTAAGTAAAAATGAGTATATTATGCTATACTAAAGTCATGGAAAATAACGATATTGTATACGGTGTACATGCTGTGACGGAAGCTCTCATGGCCAATACTGGAAATAAACTCT
>ERZ772956.892-NODE-892-length-21153-cov-5.770926_pt1 | contig 21153 bp, 16 predicted proteins | sample MGYA00580683_ERZ772956 | MGnify/ENA primary metagenome ERZ772956 (study PRJEB29015, sample SAMEA2738077) | human oral metagenome | biome: human oral; feature: human-associated habitat; material: saliva | place: China | collected 2212 ... | reverse complement strand
AATAAGAAAGGAATCTAATCACCCTCTGTCTCTCCACTCTGAGAGACTTGGGAAAGGATAAACTTTAAGGGACCGCTGCTCCTCTCTCGAGGGGTGGCGATCTCTTTTTCTAGGGAAAGGCGAGAGACACCAAGCCCTCTCTTGAGATGGAGAGCGGGAGGCAAGAGCCACCCCACAAGAGGAATAACACACTCCACAAGCCCCAACAGAGACAATCACACAAGGTAGAAGGGGTCAGACCCATACCCCGCTCGGCTCCAACCGGCAAGCGCAACAGGGGCTCCTCCAAGGCCTTGCAAAAAAAAATCGTACCCCAAGGTGTACAATATCTAATCCATATTTCGTACTTTTGCAGCGGAAATAAAGATAGGGGGCATAGGGAACGCCCGGACTATCGCCTCAGCTCCCAAGAGAGGGGCTGATCTCGACAATAAGAAAAAGAAGGAAGCCCATTCCCAAAAAAGCCGAGATGTACGCTAGTGGTCTATATGCGTTAGACACCACCCGTAAACATCGCGAGGTAAACCAAGAAGGGGCTCTATACTAAAGTGATAATTTTTAATAATTCAACATTATGATGAAGAAAATGATGGGCATTGTTGCCCTCTCTATGATGCTTTTTGCCTGCGGTGGCAACAAGAACGAAGAAACAACGGACACAACTGCAACTGTTGTAGAAGAAGTAGTAGCTCCCGAACTCCAAATGGGTGAATACAAGGCTACATTCCCTATGGCAGACAAGGGTACTGCTGAAGAAGCTACTCTCGTAATCAAAGAAGGCAACCTCTGCGACTACAAGACTTCTACAGAAGACCTCAAGGACGTTCCTTACACTTTTGCTGAAGGCAAGCTCACTTTTGCTGACAAGGCTTTCGAAGTAGAAAATGGCATGATCTACATGCTCGATCAAGAAGGCAAGCGTGCTAACGTAGAAGGTTCTCAAGAATACATCTTCATGCTTGTTCCTGCTGAAGCTCCCGCTGAAGCTGCTCCTGCAAAATAAGAACCCCAATAAATATCCCCTAGCCATCTAGCGGGATAGAAGGTAAGACGATCGCTACACCCTTGCACTATTAGGGCGTGGCGATCTTCTTTTATGAGGGTGCCTCTAGGGCCCTCGTGGCCGAACGAAGTAGAGAACAGACCATTCTCTTCGGATCTCTTTTATCTCTTCACTTTCCCTCGGGGCCGAACAAACTGGGAAACTCCTCTCCGAGGCAAGAGGAAGAGACGACGGAGAGAGCACTTCTTTTCGTCCAAAATCCGCCCCGATCTTAGCCAAAAACACCCGAACACTTCGGCCAAAAACTTTTTTCGTTTCTGCCCTACTCCTCTCCAAATCTCAACCATTCTCCTCCAAGAAACCACCCTACTATGCCACACACCCACACCCCCGCCTCTCCCACATCCGCCCCACACAAATCAGGGAGAAAGAAGCCACAACAATGCCCTCCTCTGCTGCAACTCGCCCCTCTTGCCCCCTCAGCAGAAGTTCTTACCTTTATAGACAAATACAAACATACTATAGCAATAAAAACTTGACGAAAGTCAAGGACAAACGCAAGGCGATAGACATTGTAAAACTAAACGCAGAGGAAGAGCAGTCCGTGAAGCGAATAGATGATTTACGAGCTGATATTGACGAAATCGCAAAGGAGTTGGAGGCATGAAAGATATTCATAAGTTTGAGAATAAGCAGGTACGTTCTCATTGGGACGCCGAACAAGAGAAATGGTACTTCTCTATTGTAGATGTAATTGCAGTATTAACGGATAGCCCCAATCCACGTAAGTACTGGAGTGTCTTAAAAACAAGACTAAAGAAAGAAGGCAGTGAGTTGGCTACAAATTGTAGTCAACTGAAAATGCAGTCTGCCGATGGCAAACATTACAATACCGATGTGGCTGACACTGAACAGCTTCTCCGCTTGATACAATCTGTACCAAGCCCCAAAGCTGAGCCTTTCAAACAATGGCTAGCCAAGGTGGGAAGTGAACGCTTAGACCAGATACAAGACCCTGAACTTAGCATCCAACAAGCTCCCTCTCACTCCCCATCCTCCCCCAGAACAAATCCTCCCTCTGCGGCCTCTCTCTCCCTGTCGCCCCCTCGGTAGAAATTCTTACCTTTATAAACAGAATGAACAGACAAATCAATTAGAAACGGAGGAAAAGCGTTGAACTCACAGCCCGGTATAAACTTCTTCAGTTCCGAATGAGGTTATTCGGGCACGGTAGATATGGCTCGTTTAGGTACTTATCGGGATCTATTCTTTAAAAGGATCAACCTTTTAAAGAAACCTGAAAATTTCTAACACCCATTTATACTGAGTCATTTATCTCAGCAACAATATATCTGGGACAGTATTGAACTAAATCAGAATTAAGAACCAAGCATAATAATGACAAATACAAGACAAAGAGACGTATTGCAGACTACTATTTGGAAGATTGCCAACGAGGTACGCGGCACTGTGGATGGCTGGGATTTCAAACAGTTTGTCTTGGGCACGCTTTTCTATCGTTTCATTAGCGAGAATTTTACCCACTTCATGGAGGCTGGGGAGGAGGGTGTAAATTATGCCCAATTGCCCGATAATATAATTACCCCAGAACTAAAAGACGATACTACCAAGGCCAAAGGATATTTCATTTACCCAAGTCAATTGTTCGTCAATGTTGCTAAGGAGGCAAACAGCAATCCCAATCTAAACACGGATTTAGATGCAATTTTCAATGCGATAGAAAGTTCTGCAAACGGCTATGCGTCAGAGCATGATCTTAAAGGGCTTTTTGACGACTTTGACACCACCAGCACCCGACTGGGAAATACCGTTGAAGAGAAAAACAAACGATTGGCAGCCGTTATCAAGGGAGTGGAAAGTTTGGACTTCGGCAACTTTGAGGATAATGAGATTGACCTTTTTGGAGATGCCTACGAGTTTCTAATTTCCAACTATGCTGCTAATGCCGGTAAGTCGGGAGGTGAGTTCTTCACCCCACAGACGGTTTCCAAGCTGATTGCACGGCTTGCCATGTTAGGGCAATCCTCGGTCAATAAGATCTACGACCCTGCCTGCGGCTCTGGATCTTTGCTGCTGCAAGCCAAGAAACAATTTGATGAACATCTGATTGAGGAAGGATTTTTTGGACAGGAAATTAATCATACAACCTATAACTTGGCGCGTATGAACATGTTTCTGCACAACATCAATTACGACAAGTTTGATATTGCCCTGGGCGATACGCTGCTCCAACCTCAGTATGGTAATGAAAAGCCTTTCGATGCCATTGTCTCCAACCCTCCTTATTCGGTAAACTGGGTGGGTAGCGAAGACCCTACGCTAATCAATGATGACCGTTTTGCTCCTGCTGGCGTGCTAGCTCCCAAGTCGAAAGCGGATTTTGCTTTTGTACTTCATGCGCTCAGTTACCTTTCTGCTCGTGGGCGTGCTGCCATAGTCTGTTTCCCCGGTATCTTCTATCGTGGTGGAGCCGAGCAGAAGATAAGGAAGTATTTGGTGGACAATAACTTTGTAGAAACGGTTATATCCCTGCCTCCCAACCTGTTTTATGGCACAACCATTGCCGTGAATATCCTTGTTCTCTCAAAACATAAATCTGATACCCGGACACAGTTCATCGAGGCCAGTGGAGAGGACTTCTTCAAGAAAGAAACCAATAACAATGTGCTACTACCCGAGCATATTGACCGCATTGTGGAGATTTTTGGCGATAAGGAAGAGGTGCAATATGTTGCCACATCGGTGGATAACAGCGTTATTGCCGAGAACGATTACAACCTCTCCGTCAGCTCGTATGTGGAGTCGGAGGATAAGCGAGAGGTAATCGACATCGTGAAACTCAATGCAGAGGTGGCGCAGACTGTAAAACGAATAGATGTGCTACGTGCGGATATTGATAGTATCATAAAGGAGCTGGAGGCATGAAAGAAGAAAACAATAATCGAGTTATCATCTACAAAAGCACAGACGGAAAGTCGGAGATTGCCGTACAGTTTGAAGGCGAAATGGTGTGGCTGACCCAGCAGCAAATGGCGGAACTCTTTAAGACCACAAAACAAAACGTGAACCTTCACATCCGCAACATCTACAATGAAGGAGAACTCTCCCCTGAGGCAACTGTCAAGGAATCCTTGACAGTTCAGACGGAGGGGGGGAGAGAGGTGCAGCGTCAATTGATGTATTACAATTTAGATGTGATTCGTAGGCTATCGCATAAAAAGTATCATCGCCACCCATTTCCGCCAGTGGGCTACGCAAAGGCTACGGGAGCATATCGAACCAACAAGCCAAAACATTGAGTGGTGTAGAGAAAGACTATCTCAAGTCAATAGCACAGCTAGAGAAGCAAGCAAAATCAGCAAATAGAAAGAAAGGCAATGAACAACAATAAAGAGTTATATAAGCCTCCCTTTATCGAACGGCTACTGGATGGAGCTGAGGTGGAGTGGAAACCGCTAGGGGAAGTGGCAGAATTGAAGCGTGGAACTTCTATAACCAAAAAGACTTCGACGGAAGGAAAATACCCTGTTATTGCTGGTGGACAACAACCTGCATATTATGTAGATACATTTAATCGAGATGGTGAAACTATTACGGTTGCAGGTTCTGGTGCTTATGCTGGTTTCATAATGTTTTGGAATGAACCTATCTTCGTAAGTGACGCTTTTTCCATTAAAGCAGATGAAGCGAAAATACTACCTCGTTATATCTATCATTTCTTACTTAATATTCAAAAGAAGATACATGACTTGAAAGCTGGTAGCGGAGTCCCTCATGTCTACTCAAAAGATGTTGCTCGTTTTCTTATACCGCTTCCTTGCCCAGAAGACCCTAAAAAATCAATGGAGATACAGCGCAAGATCGTTGAAATTCTCGATAAGTTTACTACGCTGGAGGCGGAGCTGGAGGCGGAGCTGGAGGCGGAGCTGGACTGCCGCAAGCGGCAGTATGAGTACTATCGCAACCAGCTACTATCTTTTAATATGTTAAACGGGGGGGGGCAAAAGCTAAATAATGTAACACTCATTCCGTTAGGTAAGGTAGGAGAGATTTGTATGTGCAAGCGTATTCTAAAAGGACAGACCTCAGCTGCTGGTGATGTAGCATTCTACAAGATTGGTACATTTGGTAAAACTCCCAATGCTTACATATCAAGGAAGCTGTTCAATGAATATAAGTCGAAATATAGTTATCCACGTATCGGAGAGGTTCTTATTTCAGCAAGTGGAACAATAGGTCGCACTGTAATTTTCGATGGTAAAGAAGCATACTTCCAAGATAGCAATATCGTTTGGATTAAGAATGATGAAAGTCAAGTCTTAAATAAATACCTATTCTATTGTTATCAGATAGTAAAATGGAACGTATCTGAAGGGGGGACCATTCAGAGATTATACAACGATAATCTCAAAAAAACGCTTGTCCCAATTCCATATCTAGATGATAGGAAGAAATCTCTTGCCGAGCAAGAGCGCATTGTATCTATCCTTGATAAGTTCGATACACTGACGACCTCTATCAGTGAGGGGCTACCCAAAGAGATAGAGCTACGCAGAAAGCAATATGAATATTACCGCGATCAATTATTATCATTTCATCAATAAAAGAAACGCGCCATGTCCTATAATCCCCTCATCCACCATCGCCGATCCATCCGCCTGAAGGGATATGATTATTCACAGGCAGGATTGTATTTTATAACCATCGTGTGCCAAGACAGGGCTCATTTGTTCGGGAAAATTAAAAATGGCGAAATGGTATTGAATGATGCGGGCTGTATTGCCGATGAATGTTGGTTGGAAATTACAAATCATTTTCCGAATGTGGTTTTGCGTGAATTTGTCGTGATGCCCAATCATATTCACGGTATTGTGGAATTGAAAACGGAATTTGCCGCCGCTGTAGGGGCGAATTATCATTCGCCCCTACGGTCGCCATCAAAAACCATTGGGTCGATTGTACATGGATATAAAATTGGGGTCACCAAATGGATGCGGCATAATACCGATGCCCGCAATGTCTGGCAACGCAATTATTACGAGCATGTCATCCGTAACCATGTCGAATACCAACGTCTTTCGAAATATATTATGAATAATCCCCAACGATGGGATAACGATAAATTTAAATCACATGACACAATATAACACCATAGCAGAATTACAGAACTTCATCGTTCTTGACAATTATACCAAGAGAGCAATAGTAAGCGAGCCACCTGTAGCCTATCAAACCGAGGCCGCTTTGGAGAGGGAGCTGATAGATGACTTGAAGTATCAGGGGTATGAGTATCTTCCATCGCTTGTTACTCCCGACGCCCTGTTAGCAAACGTAAGGGAGCAACTGCAAACGCTCAACAACGTTGTCTTTACCGATAGAGAATGGCAACGCTTCGTCGATGAGTATTTGGATAAAGCCAGCGACAGCGTTGTTGATAAGACAAGAAGGGTACAGGATGATTATATCTACGACTTCGTGTTTGATGATGGGCACATCCAAAACATCTATTTGGTTGACAAACAAAATATTGCTAGAAACAAAGTGCAAGTAATCAACCAGTTTGAACAGACTGGAACGCAAGCTAATCGCTACGATGTAACCATATTGGTAAATGGGTTGCCTATGGTACAAGTGGAACTGAAAAAACGTGGTGTAGCAATCCGCGAAGCCTTCAACCAAGTACACCGCTATAGCAAAGAGAGCTTTAACAGCGAAAGCTCGCTGTATAAATACTTGCAGATTTTCGTTATCTCCAACGGCACTGACACCCGCTATTTTGCTAATACCGTAAAGCGAAACAAGAACAGTTTTGACTTTACGATGAATTGGGCTAAGGCAGACAATACATTGATTAAAGACCTCAAGGACTTCACAGCGACCTTCTTCCAAAAGGACACGCTGTTGCATGTACTACTCACTTATTCGGTATTCGATACCAGCGACACGCTTCTTATTATGCGTCCTTATCAGATTGCAGCATCAGAAAGGTTGATCTGGAAAGTGAAGAGTTCCTATCAAGCAAAACAATGGAGCAAACCCGATGGCGGTGGATATATCTGGCACACAACAGGTTCGGGCAAGACACTGACCAGCTTCAAAGCGGCACGCTTGGCAACACAACTAGACTTTATAGACAAGGTGTTTTTCGTGGTAGATCGCAAGGATTTAGACTACCAGACCATGAAAGAATACCAACGCTTCTCGCCCGACAGCGTGAACGGCTCAGAAAATACGGCAGGACTGAAGCGCAACATAGAAAAGAGGGATAACAAGATTATCGTAACAACTATTCAGAAGTTGAACAACCTGATGAAGAGTGAGCCTTCACTGCTTGTCTATGGGCAACAAGTGGTCTTTATCTTCGACGAGTGCCATCGCTCACAGTTTGGCGAAGCGCAGAAAAATCTCCAGAAAAAGTTTAAGCGATATTATCAGTTTGGATTTACAGGTACGCCCATATTTCCGGAAAATGCTTTGGGAGCGGAAACAACAGCCAGCGTATTTGGTAGGGAGCTCCATTCGTATGTTATTACTGATGCCATACGAGACGAGAAAGTGTTGAAATTTAAAGTGGATTACAACGATGTACGTCCACGTTTCAAAGCTTTAGAAACAGAGAAAGACGAAGCCAAACTGACAGCGGCAGAAAACAAGAAACTCCTACTTCATCCCGACCGCATCAAAGAAGTGTCTCGGTATATTTTGAAAAACTTCAAGATAAAAACACACCGAAATCAGGGAAGTGGACTGGGCTTTAATGCCATGTTTGCCGTGAACAGCGTAGAGGCAGCCAAACTCTATTACGAGGAACTGAGCCATCTGCAAAGAGAGAACGAAAAGAAATTGAAGATAGCTACAATCTTCTCCTTTGCCCCAAATGAGGAACAGAATGCAGTAGGCGATATTCGTGAAGAGAACTTTGAACCCACAGCCATGGACAGCAGTGCCAAGGAGTTTCTGACAAAAGCAATCAATGATTACAACGCTATGTTCAGAACAAATTTCGGAGTAGATAGCAAGGAATTCCAAAACTACTACCGAGACTTGGCAAAGCGAGTAAAGAGTCAGGAAGTAGACCTCATCATTGTGGTGGGAATGTTCCTTACCGGCTTTGACGCACCCACGCTAAACACTCTATTTGTAGACAAGAACTTGCGCTATCATGGACTGATGCAGGCTTTCTCACGCACCAACCGTATCTACGACGCCACCAAAACATTTGGCAACATCGTTACGTTCCGGGATTTAGAGCAGGCGACAATCGACGCAATCACGTTGTTTGGCGACAAAAATACAAAGAACGTAGTGCTTGAGAAGAGCTATGAGGAATATCTCAAAGGCTTCACGGATATAGCAACTGGTGAAGCATATAGAGGTTATATAGCCATTGTGAAGGAACTCAAGGAGAAGTTCCCACATCCCGAAGATATAACAACAGAGGCAGACAAAAAAGCCTTTGTGAAACTCTTTGGCGATTACTTGAAGGTAGAGAATATCCTGCAAAACTATGATGAGTTTACCTACCTCAAAGAATTGCAACAGATTGACAAGGGAGATGCCACGGCTGTCGAGGCCTTCAAGGAGAGCCATTTCCTTACAGACGAAGAAATGTCTGCAATGATGGAGGTGGATGTATTGCAAGATCGGGCTACACAAGATTATCGCTCTACCTATAACGATATTCGAGACTGGTTCAGGAGGGAACGAGAGGGGAAAGAACCCGAGGAATCAAAAATAGATTGGGACGATGTGGTGTTTGAGATGGACTTGCTCAAATCGCAAGAAATAAACCTGGACTATATTCTTGAACTGGTATTCGAACATAAGAAAAAGGTAAAAGACAAAGATGCTTTAATAGAAGAAGTACGTCGAATTATAAGGTCAAGTATTGGGAATAGAGCCAAAGAGGGACTTATCGTAGATTTTATTCATGAGACAGACCTGGAGCCTATCCAAGACAAGGCTGGAATCATTTCAGCATTCTTCTCTTACGCACAAGAGAGACAAAAGGAAGAAGCTGCAAACCTAATATCTCAAGAAAAATTGAATGCGGAGGCAGCGAAGCGTTATATTCAAACCTCATTAAAGCATGAGTTTGCCAGTGAAAATGGAACTGATCTCAATGCGATCCTTCCAAAGATGAGTCCTCTCAATCCGCAGTATCTAACGAAGAAACAACATGTCTTTCAAAAGATAGCAGCATTCATTGAGAAGTTTAAGGGAATTGGTGGAGAGATCTGATGCGCAATACCATCTACTCTGGGAATACTGAGCAGTGGTGTATCAAGGGCAATGTAGAGTAAGAAAGCCATCTAAAAATAGCCCTCTCATAGATATACTACAGCAAAGATCTACTCAATATCCGCATATTTGAAGAAATAAAAAAAACGCCTACAAACGCCAAATCTACAATAAAAACTAAAGGAACCGATAAAACATCTCCCTCTTTATGGGTATTGCAGGGTAAGAGATTAGTCACTAACTTTGCACCGACGACATCAGAAAAGACGTTGGTCTGTGGACGGATTTGCGGAGCTTGCAACCACAAGAAAAAATGCTAAACCTTTCCACCCCTCGCGTGACAAAGGCTATGCTACGCTGCTCTTCGCCTCTTTCTCAAAAAAGAGAAATTGCGAACTAGGGTCTCCCCCAAAGAGGGAAAAAGAATGACTACACTGAGCAGCATCTTTGGACAACTCCCAAGCAAAATCGATACTGAGAGGGCAATTTATCATACCGCTTCTCACTCTCCACAGTAAGACGTGGGGAGTTTTTTGTTGCTCTCGTGAGAGACGAACCTCTACCTTGTGCAACCAAAAATCCGTGAGGAAGCAAAGCGTTGCGTGTCCCATTTCCAACAAATTCGGGTGTCTGTCCTTGCGAAACAATCAATATTAGACTAATCAAAAAAGAAAGTATGAGTTACCTCTTTACATCCGAATCCGTATCGGAAGGTCACCCCGACAAAGTCTGTGACCAAATTGCCGACGCCATAGTAGATAGCCTTATTGCTGCCGATCCTCAGTCCAAAGTTGCCTGCGAAGTACTTGCCACTCGTGGCCAAGTGGTACTCGCAGGGGAGGTGCGCAGCCAGGGTTATGTAGACATTGATGCCACCGTGCGCCGTGTGATAGAAGGTATTGGGTACAACCAAGCGGACTATGGATTTGATGCCCATAGCTGTGGTATCCTCTCGGCAATACATGACCAAAGCCCCGACATCAATCGCGGGGTAGAACGCTCAGCTCCCGAAGAACAAGGCGCAGGAGACCAAGGACTTATGTTTGGGTATGCAACACGCGAGACCCCCAACTACATGCCTCTAGCCATTGATTTGGCTCATAGCCTGCTGCTCGAGCTGGCACACATCCGCAAGCACGAACCTGAGCTGATGCCCTACCTCCGGCCCGACGCCAAGAGCCAAATCACCATTGAGTATAGCGACGATCACCGTCCCTTGCGTATTGATGCGATTGTACTTTCGACTCAGCACGATGAGTTTATCACTCCGGAGAAGGGACAAAGTCAAGATGATGCGGATAGTGCCATGCGCCAACGAATCGAAGACGATGTACGCTCGCTGCTGATCCCTCGCCTTGTGGCTCGCTACGATGCCTCGATACAGGCCCTATTCCAAGGCGACTACAAACTCTTTGTAAACCCCACGGGCAAGTTCGTAATAGGCGGCCCCTCGGGCGATACGGGAGTGACCGGTCGCAAGATTATTGTAGACACCTATGGCGGTAGATGTAGTCATGGTGGGGGTGCCTTCTCGGGCAAAGACCCCTCAAAAGTAGACCGCTCGGCCGCCTATGCTGCACGGCACATTGCCAAAAACATGGTGGCTGCCGGCGTAGCCGATGAGATGAAGGTACAGCTTGCCTACGCCATCGGGGTAGCCCAACCCATCAGCATTTTTGTTGAGACATTGGGCACCAGCCACGTAGCGATGAGTGACGGAGAGATTGCCCGCAAGATTGGGGAGATCTTCGACCTTCGCCCCTACGCCATAGAGCAACGCCTCGGCTTGCGCAAGCCCATCTACCAGGAGACTGCGGCTTATGGGCACTTTGGTCGCAACCCCGAGCGTGTAACCAAGCGTTTTGAATACTTCCATCGCCCCGCAGAGGAGGTAGAGGTAGAACTCTTCACGTGGGAGAAACTTGACTATGTAGACCGCATCAAGGCGGCCTTTGCCCTCTAAAAGGCATCCGATCCCTTTGCATCACCCACTCCTCGGACCCGCCCCGGGAGTGGGTTTTGTCTTTCCGGCCCTCGCCTTCTCGCCCCAGCAAATAGGCTTGCCCCATAGGGGAAGAAAAGGCGGTACACACAAGCCTAGCCCTAGGGAGGAGTGCCTATCTTTTTGTACTTTTGCGGCAGAATGAAATACGAAGTACTACGCAACGATCCCAAGAGTGCAGCTCGATTGGGGAGGATTACAACCGACCACGGAGTTATCGAGACTCCTATTTTTATGCCGGTAGGTACGGCAGGCGCTGTCAAAGCCCTCACCATGGAACAGATGGAAACAACGGGCGCACAGATTATCTTGGGCAATACCTATCACCTCTACCTCCGCCCGGGGCTGGAGGTACTGCGTAGCGCAGGCGGGTTGCATAAGTTCGGTACTTGGCAAAAACCGATCCTCACGGATAGCGGAGGATTCCAAGTGTTTTCGCTAGCCCACCGCCGCAAAATCACAGAAGAAGGGGTAACATTTGCCTCCCATATCGACGGCTCCAAGCACTTATTCTCCCCCGAGAGGGTGATGGATATAGAGCGCACCATCGGAGCGGATATTATCATGGCTTTTGACGAGTGTTGCCCCGGGGATGCCCCCTACGAGTACGCACGTCAGTCGCTCGACATTACCGAGCGTTGGCTGGAGCGTTGCCGTAAACGACTCGCCGAGACTGAGCCACTCTATGGGTACCAACAGTCCCTCTTCCCCATCGTACAGGGATGCGTTTACCCCGACCTCAGGCGTAAAGCGGCCGAAAACATAGCAGCACTTGGGGCGGATGGCAATGCAATAGGCGGTCTTGCCGTAGGCGAACCGACTGAGAAGATGTACGAAATGATCGAACTCACCAACTCCATTTTACCCCTCGACAAGCCTCGCTATCTGATGGGCGTAGGCACTCCTGCCAATCTCCTAGAGGGTATTGAGCGCGGGGTGGATATGTTCGATTGCATTATGCCTACACGCAATGGGCGCAACGGGATGCTCTTTACACGGCATGGTACGATCAATATAAAGAATGCCAAGTGGCGCGATTGCTTCGAGCCGATCGACCACGGAGGGGCACACCCCATGGATGAGCGTTACACGCTTGCCTACCTGCACCACCTCTTCAAGGCTGAGGAGCTAACAGGGCTAACCCTCGCATCGCTCCACAATGTAGCCTTCTATCTATGGCTTGTGGGCGAAGCGCGCAAAGCTCTCGAAGAGGATAGATTCACGGAGTGGAAAGCCGGGATCCTGCCCGAGCTCACTCGCCGGCTCTAAAAAAGAAAGATGCCCTCCACACTAGAGGGACAGCAGATTTTGGGAATTCGCTTCGCCAATTGGGGATAAGTAGGGAGATCGCCAGAGAGTATGTATGGTGGGGCTTAGTATAAAATAGTAGATTAGTATGTGGGATAAAATCTTAGCCGACTTATCGGCATTCAATTTTGCGGAGGCAGGTCGCGCCTTTATGACTCTTTTTATTGCAGTAGACATAGTGGGAGCCATCCCTGTTGTGCTTAGCCTCAAAGACAAGGGGCAGAAGATAAGCCCCTCCACCGTTACGCTCTGGTCGTGGGTAATGTTGCTCGCTTTCCTCTTTATCGGGGAGCCTATGCTCAATATTTTTGGGGTAGATACACAGAGTTTTGCCGTGGCAGGGTCTATCGTGCTCTTTGTGCTGGCCGTGGAGATGCTCTTTGGTGTACAAGTATTCAAAGACGATGGTCCTAATGGCAATGCCAATATCGTACCCCTCGTATTCCCCTTGTTTGCAGGAGCCGCCTCCTTTACCGCTTTGCTCACATTGGTAGCTCAGGGGGTTGCTTACTCCAATATATTTGTAGCCGTGCTGGCTGTCTCGGCTCTCATTTTCCTGATGCTGAGGTTTGTAGATCCGCTCGAGCGCTGGCTCGGCAAGGGCGGGATCTTCGTTCTCCGTAAGTTCTTCGGGGTTATTCTGCTTGCCGTCTCCATCAAATTCTTCATTGATAACTTGATGAAGGTTATCGATATGCTGCACTCCGCTCAGCCCTAAGAAAGAGAATACTTATTACGTTGGTAGAAAAAGCTAATGAGGAATTTGTGAAAAGCTAATTAGTAATTTCGCAAAAGCTCATTAGCTTTTTTCTTCTTCCAAGGGAGCCCAAAAACAAAAGGCAAAGATGTTCCCCTCTATCGCAGAATACACCACGGCATTGCGCCACGCAGAGAGTGGTACGTTCCGAAGCCTACGCCTTACGCTCTCGCTTGATGATGAGGGGGAGCCCATCTATTCCCGGGGGAGCTACTCTGTCGTATTTAAGGCGCATAGCATAGGGAACGAACGCGAAGCGTGGGCCATCAAGTGCTACGTAGCCGAGCAAGAGCGACGCATCCCCAGCTGCCGAGCCATCTCTCAACAACTCAACAGCATTGCCTCCCCCTACCTCCTCCCCATGCGATTATGCGAAGAGGAGTTGCGAGTTGGCAATACGTACTATCCCCTAGTACTACTCCCGTGGGTGGAAGGGAAAAGCCTCGTTCGTGAGGTCGATTGCCACCTCCATAGCCCCGAGCGACTACTACAACTATCCCAAGACTTTGGGCATTTTGCCTACTGGCTCCGTAGCCAATCCTTTGCTCACGGCGACCTCAAGAGCGACAATCTGCGTATTCGCCCCGATGGCTCCATCGTGCTTCTCGACTACGATGGCATCTACCTGCCCTCCATGCAGGGTGAGCTACCCCGAGAGGAGGGCAATCCCGATTATACACATCCTCTCTGCTCCCCTAGCGACTTTAACCTACACGCCAGCGACTTCGCTTTAGCCGTGATCGCCCTCTCGCTACGGGCCCTAGCCCTAGCTCCCGAGCTTTTCTCACACTTTGGTGGTAAGGAACGGCTCCTACTCTCCGCTTGGGACTTCCGTCACTCGAAGCAATCCCCAGCCCTCAAGGCCCTCAAGAGCCTCCCCCAAGATGCCTATCTAGCTCGGCTGCTAGACCTATTTTTCCAGGCTCTAGAAAAGAAAAACCTAGCGCACATACCGCCTCAACAATTCCTACCTCTATGAAACGACACCCTCTTACTTTCGCCCTCGCCCTACTCACATTCCTCCTCCCCCTTAGGGCACAAAACCTCCCCTCCATACCTCCCGAGGATTACTCCCTAAGCCCGGACGGACGTACCCTGCTGCATTGGAAAGGTCAAGAAGCCTACCTCAATATGGCCATAGATCCCGTACTAAAATGGATTGATACCATTGCCCCCCAAGCTACGTACTACGTCGATTCTCTAGGGCAAGTTGCAGGGCAACCCTTTCTGCAAGAACTGATTCTCCCCTTCCCCCTCCGGCACATTTCCTCCCAAGCTTTCTACTGCCCCTATCTACGGCATGTACTCCTCAACAAAGGGCTTAGAAGCATGGAGCAATGGGCATTTTTGGATGGGGCTTTTTCCGAGATTCGCCTACCGGCCTCTCTCCAGCACTACGAAGAGGGCGCCATCATGGGGCGTTATCTGGAGACCATAGAGGTAGAGGAGGGGTCGCCCTACCTTGCCGTACAACAGGGATGCCTTGTGGGGCTCTCCGATCGAACGCTCCTACTCTACCCCACGGGCAGCCTCTATGCTCGCCCCCTCCTACCCGAAGAGATCGTTCGCATCGGGCGATTTGCCTTTGCCATGAGCCCCTACGTAACGCATCTAGAGATACCCGAGGGGGTTACGAGTATCGGGCAAGAGGCGTTTCGGAGGTGTACCTCCCTCACCACCCTCGATCTCCCGAGTACGCTCTCCCAAATGGAGGGGATCCCTTGGATTGACTCCCCCCTAGATACTCTCATTATCCGCAGTGCATTCCCTCCCGAGATTACAGGCTCAACCTCCTCTTACCGCGGAGATCCTCTCTATCTCTATGTCCCTGAAGAGTCCATCGCGCTCTACGCTCAATCCCCCTTTTGGCAGAAAATAGTGCGCCAAATAGAGTCTATCAATGCTTTGGAAGAGCAAGCGCAGGTACTGGAAAATGAGGAGCGACCCTACCGACTTGTGGGCAACACCCTGATGCTCTCCCTGCCTCAAGGGGTTACAACGGCTCGGCTCTACGATCACGAGGGCAACCTAGTTACACAATGGACCTCTAGCGGCAGTTACACGCTCTCTCCCGGAATATACCTACTGCGCATAGGCAGAGCCTCCTACAAACTCTCCCTCTAGAGACTGCCCTGCCCAAAGCAAGCAGAGTACCTAGCCATTGCCCTCAATACGGGAGAGAAATTGGCAAGCTCCCGAGGCTATGATCCGCGGGGAGAGTAGCCACGCCTCCATTGCAAAGAATCCATTTGTTTATAGTAATTTTGCGGTCAAATTGAGATAGCTATGGAGTATAATTTCTCGGAAATAGAGGCTCAGGTACAAGCCTTTTGGCGTGAGCATGATGTTTATAAGGTAACCGAAAACCCCAATCGCCCTCCCTTCTACGTTCTTGACATGTTTCCCTATCCCTCGGGGGCTGGGCTGCATGTGGGGCATCCATTGGGCTACATTGCATCAGACATATTCTCCCGATATAAGAGATCGAAAGGCTTTTCGGTGCTACACCCTATGGGTTATGATGCCTTTGGGTTGCCTGCTGAGCAGTATGCCATCCAAACGGGGCAACATCCCGAGGTTACCACCGAGATAAATATCAGACGCTACCGAGAGCAACTCGAGAAGATCGGCTTCAGTTACGATTGGAGCCGAGAGGTATGCACAAGCGACCCTGCCTACTACAAATGGACGCAATGGGTCTTTGCACGCCTTTTTGAGAGTTACTACGATACGAAGAGCAACTCGGCTCGCCCTATTGAGTCGCTCGTTGCCCACTTCGAGGAGCACGGATCCGAAGGGATTCATGCCTATACCCATACGCCTTGCAGCTTCTCTCGCGAAGAGTGGCTCGCCTATACCCCACAAGAAAAAAGCGATGTGCTCATGAACTACCGCCTTGCCTACCTAGGCGAGTCCGTAGTGAACTGGTGTGCAGAGCTGGGCACCGTGCTTGCCAACGACGAGGTAAGCGAAGGGGTCAGCATCCGAGGCGGTCACCCCGTAGAGCAACGTAAGATGAAGCAATGGTGCCTGCGAGTTTCGGCCTATGCAGAGCGACTTCTCTCTTCCCTTGAGACCCTAGAGTGGACCGATGCGCTCAAAGAAACGCAACGAAATTGGATTGGGCGGTCAGAAGGTGCCGAGGTAGACTTCGAGGTAGAGGGCACCCATACTCGCTTTACGGTTTTCACCACTCGCCCTGATACCATCTACGGAGTTTCGTTTATGGTACTTGCACCCGAGAGCGATTTGGTAAAGGAGATTACCACCCCCGAACAAAAGGCGGCTGTAGAAGAATATCTCGCTGCCACCAAACGCAAAACAGAGCGTGAACGCATTGCCGATCGGCGTGTAACGGGCGTATTCTCCGGAGCTTATGCTCGCAATCCCCTCACGGGAGCGGTTATCCCTATTTGGATCAGCGATTATGTACTCGCCGGCTATGGTACGGGGGCTATTATGGCGGTACCTGCCCACGATACGCGCGACTTCGCTTTCGCTCGTCACTTCGGGCTCCCCATTACTCAGGTGGTGCTCCCCAATGGAGAAGAGCCTTCTGAGACAGACTCGTGGGAAGATGCCAAGGCTAGCAAAGAGGGAACTCTTATCAATAGCGGCATACTAAACGGCTTGTCCGTCGCCGATGCCATCAAGACCATGAACAGCTACATCGAAAAAGAGGGGCTGGGCAAAGTCAAAGTAAACTACCGCTTACGCGATGCTATCTTTAGCCGCCAACGCTACTGGGGAGAGCCTTTCCCCATCTATTATAAGGAGGGAATCCCAACCCTTGTTGCCGACGATCAGCTCCCCCTCAAGCTCCCCGAGGTAGATGCTTTCCTCCCCACCGAGACAGGCGAGCCCCCTCTAGGACGTGCAGCCAACTGGCATACACCCGAAGGGTATCCCTACGAACTCAGCACAATGCCGGGCTTTGCAGGGAGTAGTGCCTACTACCTCCGCTATATGGATCCCCACAACGATCATGCTCTCGTGGGCGAAGAAGCCAATCGCTATTGGCGTCACGTTGATCTCTATATAGGCGGTACCGAGCACGCCACAGGGCACTTGATCTACAGCCGATTCTGGAATAAATTCCTCTTCGACCTAGGCGTTGTATGCGAAGACGAACCCTTCCGCAAACTGGTGAATCAGGGGATGATACAGGGTCGTTCCAACTTCGTGTATCGCATCAAAAACAGCAACACGTTTGTCTCTTTGGGCAAGAAAGATCAGTACGACACCACAGAGATACATGTGGATGTAAACATCGTACACAACGACAAACTAGACCTAGAAGCCTTCCGTGCATGGCGCCCCGAATACAACACGGCCGAGTTCATCACCGAAGAAGATGGTAGCTACCAATGTGGCTGGGCCGTAGAGAAGATGAGTAAATCGATGTACAACGTGGTCAATCCTGACGACATCATCGCATCCTATGGGGCAGATACCCTCCGTCTCTACGAGATGTTCCTAGGGCCCCTCGAGCAGAGCAAGCCTTGGGACACCAAAGGGATTGATGGGGTGCACCGCTTCCTCAAAAAGCTCTTCGGGCTCTTCTATAAGGAGGAGAATCTAGCCGTAACAGATACGGAACCCACCCCCGAAGAACTCAAAGCTCTGCACAAACTCATCCGCAAGGTGGGGCAAGACATCGAACAATTCTCGTTCAATACCTCTGTCTCTGCCTTTATGATTTGTGTAGGAGACCTGCAGCACCTCAAGACCACCTCACGTGCCATCCTTGAGCCTCTACTCGTTGTGCTTAGTCCCTTTGCACCGCACATCACCGAGTATCTCTACCGAGCGCTCGGAAACTCAGGCTCTATCGTGGATGCAGAGTGGCCTCAATTTGAAGAAAAATATTTGGTAGAGAGCGTCACTAAGTACCCGGTAAGCTTTAACGGCAAGGTCCGTTTCACCCTCGAGATAGCAGCCTCGGCCACACCCCAAGAGGTAGAGACAGCCGCCCTCAGTGCCCCGGAAGCCGCCAAATGGCTAGAAGGGAAGCAACCCAAAAAGGTGATTGTGGTACCCGGACGCATCGTAAACATAGTACTCTAAGGAACGAAATTAAAAACAAGAAAATATCTCTCAAGATGACCGAATCTAAGTTGCAGCTCCCCAAGCAACGAGGGGCAAAATTGCGCATTGCGCACGATCTTCTGATCATGTTTATCGGCGTAGTGAGCTATGCCTTTGGGTGGACAGCCTTCATTCTTTCTCAGAACATTACCTCCGGGGGGTTGGCCGGTGTTACCACCATCATCCAGCTCGCCACCAACATCCCGGCTACTGTCCCCTACTACATCATCAATGTATTCCTCTTGGTGCTCGCAATCCTCTTCTTAGGGTGGCGCTTCACACTCAATACCCTTATCGGGGTGGGTATGATCTTGCTTGTACTTCCCTTTGGACAAGCGCTCTTCACAGACCCCGTGGAACAAGCTGCCGTACTCGAGAATATCTCTCCATTTATCCGCAATCTCGTACCCAACGTAGGGCCTCTACTTGCCACCGACGAACCCTTCGTAGCCTTGCTCTTAGGCTCGGTATTCTGCGGATTGGGATTGGGTCTCGTGTTCTCTGTTAATGGATCTACCGGAGGTACCGACGTAATTGTTGCCATCATCAATAAGTACAAGAATGTATCGCTCGGTCGGGCCATGATTATGGTCGACAGCGTGATCGTAGGTACGGGTTGTATCGTGAGCCACTACATGGGCCCCCAATACGACTGGACGGTGGCTTTTGGTAAGCTCGCCTTCTCGTTCGTAGAAATAGTGGTGGTGGCCCAGGCTATGGACTTCTACCTCAACAGCAACAAGCAGAGTGTACAATTCTTTATCAGCAGCCTCAAGTATGCCGAGATCAACGAAGCTATTGTGCATCGTCTGCACCGAGGATGCACCATTCTAGAGGCAACCGGAGGATATAGTCAGCAACCCACCAAGGTATTGATGGTCGTTATGCGTAAGAACATGCGCTCTCCTCTCATGCAGATTGTACGTGAGATCGACCCCAATGCTTTCGTATCCGAAGGTATCGTACATGGTGTATACGGCGAGGGCTTCGATGCGATCCGCAAACAAAAATAACCCAACAAAAAAATAAGATGGGGGTAGGATGAAATATTCCTTCACTCGTATTCTAAGCATAGGTGTGGGAGTGGCAATTGTGGTTGCCCTCCTGCTCCTTTTCTTTTTTAACCCCGAGACAACGTCCATCTACCCCCGTTGCCCCTCACGTATGCTCACCGGCTACCAATGCGCCGGCTGCGGGAGCCTTAGAGCGACCCATGCATTGCTACATGGTCGCCTGCTACAAGCCTGGCACTACAACCCGATTCTTTTCCTTGGGATGCCCCTTGTCTTTTTCCTTCTTGCCATTGAGCGCCTACGCCATCACTACGCTTGGGCGGAGCATATCTACCTCCGCTGCAATAGTACTCTCTTTATTGGGATTCTCGTTCTCATCACCATAGCCTGGACTATTTTCCGCAATTTATAGGCTCCTCAGATCACATTTCGGAGACGCCTTAGCGGCGATTTAGTATCACATTCGGTATTTTCTTGTCAAAATACAACTATATTGTACTATCTTTGCCACGAGTAAATAAACAGATAGCACCGAAATGACTACAACCAATTCACCTAGCTCACCCTCTAGCGAGAGCCTCTCTCGTTTTAGTATGAAGGGCGTTTGGGCCTTTCTCATCGTACTTTTCAGTATGCCTCTAGGGCATGCCCTCATGATTTTGAGCGAAAAATTTGCCGGCGATGCCTACGTATTCTACGCAGCGCTGATCATGGGATTTATCGGAGTAGTACTCCTTCTCTGGGGCTTTATGGCTCGCAACGCTACACAGCAGACCATATTAGGATTCCTCGGAGGGGTACTATTCTGGACCGGCTGGGTAGAATTCGCCTTCGTCTACTACGCTAGACGCTATGGTATAGAACCTCTGCTAGACCCTGTAACCAAAGAAGTTATAACCAAACCTGAGTACCTAATTATGCCCTCAAGCATTAGCTTTTGGGCTATGATGATGCTCGGCTATATCCTTAACTCTCGCACGGGCTGTAACCTATTCAACTGGATACAACGCCACTTCCTCCCCAAGGAAAAAGTGAGAACATTCCGTGCTCCGGTGCACAACGTGGCCGTTACCACCTTTATGGAGTTTAATGCCATCATGTGGACCTGCTACCTACTCCTCCTCTTTGTCTACGACGAAGCCTTTATCGGAGATCGTCACCCCGTTGCCTACATTATAGCCTTTGGCTCTCTTGTGTGGGCGATGTACCTCTTCTCTCGCCTCATCCGTATCAAAAACATTGGAGCCGCCATCCGGTATGCTATACCCACGGTAATTATCCTCTGGAACACGGTAGAGATCCTAGGAAGATGGAACCTCTTCAAAGAGATCTGGGTACACCCCATGGAGTATGCCCTCGAGATGACACTTATCCTTATCTCCTTCTTCGCATTCATCGCTATCCTCTACTTTACCGATAAGCGCCATGCCAAGCAAAAGGCAGAGAAGAAGGACTAAAAAAGAACTAGCGCCCGAGACCTCTTCTTAAAGGGGAGCCCCGAGCCATCTCCCTAGGAGAATAAAAGGAGAGATCTCCCAAAATAGAGAGGGGAGTTGCGTACAGAGAAAAGGGTATCACAATCGCCCCGAATGTACTCGACTCCCCTCCTCCGTTGCAGCCAATGGCGGAGGTACCTCCCCCTTTACAATCCACTCTTCTTCTACGTCTAATCTCCATTTTATCCCTACCTTTGCGCCAAACAGAATGGTGCAACAGCAAA
>ERZ772956.890-NODE-890-length-21156-cov-13.875314_pt1 | contig 21156 bp, 17 predicted proteins | sample MGYA00580683_ERZ772956 | MGnify/ENA primary metagenome ERZ772956 (study PRJEB29015, sample SAMEA2738077) | human oral metagenome | biome: human oral; feature: human-associated habitat; material: saliva | place: China | collected 2212 ... | reverse complement strand
TTATCATATAGTTAAATTCTAAGAAAGATAGTCCATTTTCCATTCTTGACTTATAGCATTCTGCTGCAAGCATTCTATTAACTGAAAAATGTTCCCCTACATCTCTTAAGAAATCTATATAGTTTAAATTTCTTAGCCAATTTGCGTTGTTTTCAAGTATAGCCTTTCCATCAGAAAAATCTATAAACTTTTGCATTTGTTTCTTTATACATTCAACATTATGGTCTATAGTTTCAACAGTCATCATAGTTCTCATATCAGATCTACCACTTGGGTCACCTATCATTCCTGTTCCACCACCAGCTAAAGCTATTGGTCTGTGTCCATGTTGTTGCATATGAGCCATAAACATCATAGCTATGAAGTGTCCAACATGTAGACTGTCTGCTGTTGGGTCAAATCCTATATAGAAAGTAACCTTCTCTTTTTCAAGAAGTTCTTTTATTTCTTCTTCATGTGTAAGTTGTTTTAAATATCCTCTTTCTTTTAGCACGTCATATACATTAGCCATTTTTTCCTCCAATCTTCCTTCTCTCTATCTCTCTACTAATATTAAGAATAGTTGATTCTACTTATAATAAACTGCCTGATAGCCATTAGTGTTTCGTGAGCTCCGAAATGCTCCCTCAACAATAATGGACATCGCAGCAGTTTCTTTAAAATTAATTCAACTATTCTTATATTATTTTTCTGTTTTAATAAAGTTACATACTATTCCAACCACTAAAGCTGGTACTAACCAAGGTAATCCTAAATTTACCAATGGTAAAGAATTATATATATTTGTAAATACTTCTGGCATAGCAAGTCCAGTTACTGAAATTCCTTCATATAGTCCTACAAGTCCTGATACTAAAACTACTCCCTTGAATACATTAGCATTTTTTACACGGAAGAAGTTCAATAATATTAGAGCTATACTTATAGGATATAGGAATACTAAGACTGGAACTGATATAATAACTATCTTATTTACTCCAAACATTGCAAATATGAAACCTATTATTGTTGTTATCACTACTAATTTTTGATAAGATACTTTCATAAGTCCACTGAAATATTCTGCAACAGTAACAATCAATCCTATTGAAGTAGTTAAACAAGCTCCAGCAACACAGATAGCCAATATTAAATATCCTATTTTTCCTAAAAGATTTATAGAAATTTTTACAAGTAAATCTGTTTTTTCAGCTCCAGCAACTAATTCAGTTCCACCAAAAGTTGCTCCAATATATGTTAAACCTGCATAGACTATTGTAAGCCCTAAAGCTGCAATAAGTCCAACTTTTAAAAGATAAGAAAATTCTTGTTTTTCTGTAAGTTTAGTTTTCCCTCTTATAGCATTTAATATAACAGTAGAGAATACTATTGCTGCCAAGGCATCCATAGTTTGATAACCTTCTACAAAACCTTTTTTAAATGGTAATTCATAAACTTTTTCAGCTATTGTTGAGCTATTGAAAAATACTCCCTTAACTAAAATTATAAATAAAACTATTAATAATATAGGAGTTAAAATCTTACCAACTCTATCCACAACTTCTGATGACTTTAATGAAAATAGTAAAGCTAATAAGAAATAAACTATTAAATACACATATTTAAATGTTGAAGTTGTAAATCCTGCATGGAAAAATGTTACTTCGTAAGCTGTTGCACCTGTTCTTGGTAGAGCCAAAAGTGGCCCTATTGATAAAATAAGTGCTATTCCATAAAATTTTGCAAATAAAGGTGAAACCTTATTTGAAAAACTATCCAAATCCTTCCCTGCATTTGCAGAAGCGATTATTCCCATCAGAGGAATTCCTACTCCTGTTAAAATAAATCCTATTGCAGCTACTCCCCAGTTGCTTCCTAACTCATAACCTAACATAGGAGGAAATATTAAGTTTCCTGCCCCAAATAACATTGCAAATAAAGCAAAACCTGCTGTTACAACATCTATCATATTATACATTTTTTAATACCCCTTTTAGAATAATTTTATTTTTTTAATTTTTCTTTCCATTCTTCTTCTTTGAAACCATTTAAAACAAAATCTTTTGTAACTATCATTGGTCTCTTTACAAGTTTTCCATCAGTTGCTAATAGTTTTATCATTTCATCTTCTGTCATTGTTGGTAATTTATCTTTTAATTCTAATTCTCTGTATAAAATACCACTTGTGTTAAAAAATTTCTTTAATTCTTTTCCAGATTTCTTAAAGAATTCTTTTAATTCTTTTTCTGTAGGTTTATCTTTTACGATATCTCTTTCAGTAAATTTTATTGAGTTTTCTTCCAACCATTTTTTAGCTTTTTGACAAGTGCTACATCTTGGGTAGCAAAAAAATATTATATCTTTCATTTTAAATCCCCCATATATATTTATATTAGTTTTAAAATTATACCACAACTATTAATAATAGACAACAAAAATGGCTGTTGTGATATTACAACAGCCTAATTTTATTATTTTTTAGCTTTCTTTTCATATTTTCTGATGATTTCAACTAATCTTTCTTCTTTTTCTGGTAAAAGATCTTTACCTGAAGTTACTGAAGGTTTATACCAAGATTTTCCTTCAAAGTAATCTTTGTATTTTCCTTTAGTATACTTAAGTCCTCTTCTTGCATACAAAGTATTTCTTATAAGTGCTAATTCTTCAGAATTAAACTTCAATAGATAATCTGGATTTTTCTTATCCATAACTTGACTGATAACTTCATCTATTTTCTTTATATCTGAATTATCACTACTTTTTGCTACTTCTTCTTTCTTATCTTCTTTTTTAGTTTCTTCTTTAGCTTTAGCATTTTCTTTTTCTTTTGTATCTTTAGTTACTTCTTTTTCTTTCTCTTTAGTCTTAACTTCTTCTTTAGTTTCTTCTTTTTTAGCTTCTGCTGCTACTTCTTCTGGAGTTCCTTCTGTATCAGCTCCACTCTCTTCATCTGTTTCTTCTGTTGTATCTGCTTCAGCTACAGTTCCTTTTTTATCAAGTATTAGACTTTCTGTATCTTCACTTGTAAATTTTTGATATAGGAAATAGAAAAGTATACCTATAGCAAGTAAGAAAAGAGTAAAGAATATCATCTTTAAAACACTCTTCTTTTGATCTTCTAAAGAATCTTTCTTTTTAGAAGGAGGTGGTGCAACAGTTACAGTTGAACTTTTTTTCTTTCCTTTATTTACCTTATTCCCTCTATTTCTTACTATTTCTTCTTCTGTATCAATATCGCTTGTATCTAAAATTGATCTGATATCAGCAATTTCGTCTTCTTCAGAATCTATTTTTTTGATAATCTTTTTTATTTTTGGTTTCTTTTCAGTTTCTTTTGCAAACTTAAGCTCTGTTTTCTCTTCTGTTTTTTGAGTTTTATCTGCATCTCTTTTTGTTTTAACCATTTCAAGAATATCTAAATCATTCTCAGGATCAAATATTCTTTTTGCTTCTGGCTCTGCTTCTTTTATTTCAGGCTCTGATCCTAACTCATCTTCATATCTTGATTTTAAGAAACTAGGAATTTCTAATTCATCTTTCTTTGTTTCTTTTTTTGGACTTACAAGATTTTGAACTTTTGGTTCTTCTTTCTTAGCTTCAACCTTTTTAGTTTCCGATTTCTTAACTTCTTCTTGGACAGCTTTAACATTTTTTTCCTTATCTATAGGAATTTGTTTTGTTTCTTTTGTGTCCTCATCATATATCTTTAACTTTAGTTCATTATCTTCATAAGAAATTTTACAAATATCTTTCTTAGATAAGTTAGATTTTAACAAAGTATTTAAATCAAGTTTTAAATTTAATTGTCCATCTTCGTAGTCAACATCAAAAAACTCTTTATCGTCAGTAACTTTTACATCAGCATTATCTTTAGGTGAGCTAATAGTTTTTTCAAGACTACCATCTCTATAGTAATATTCAGCCTTCACTTGACCACTTTCATAGTACATTTTACATAGACCATCAAGTGCATCATTTTTATAACTACTTTCAGCTTTTAATTTACCACTTTCATAGTAGATTCTTGATAAACCTTCAAGCATACCATTTCTATAGTTACCTTCAGCAACTAAATTACCATTTTCATAGTATTCCTTTGTAACACCATGTAATTTACCAGCCTTGTAATGATACTCAGCTCTTAAAACTCCACTTTCGTAGTAAAGAAGTTCATAACCTTCTTTCTCACCACGTTCGTTCCTTTCATATTCAGCTTTTAAGTTTCCATTAGTATAATATTCTCTATTCTTCACGGCAACCCCTTTATATCAAATAAATTATTATCTCTCATTATATTATACTTTAAAAGTTTTAAAATTACAACTTTTAATAGTTTTATTTCTCATTGTTACCAAAGACTTTAAATTTTTCTAATAGGTATATAGATACAGAGTTTATGACAAAAGCTGGTACCATTTCATAAAGTATGTTACTTAAACCACTTGTTTTCCAAGTAATAACTGTTATTGTTGCTATTATCATAGATACCAACACTGTTTTCCAATGTAGATCTTTCTTATATAATGTGAATAGAATTACTGGTGAGAAAACTCCACCAAAACCTGCCCAAGCATAAGAAACTAACTCAAGAACTTTAGAGCTTGGATTCATTGCTAAAACACTTGCTATTACGAAAATAACAATTACACATAGTCTACCTACCCATATCATTTCTTTATGAGTTTTTTCTCTTTTTACTATATGCTTATAGAAATCTTCTGTTAAAGTATTTGATGATACTAAAAGTTGAGAAGATATTGTTGACATTATTGCTGATAAGATAGCTGCAAATAGTATTCCTGCCATCCAAGGATTAAATAACTTATGGATTAAGAATATAAATACTTTTTCAGCATCTCCACCCATTTGAGAGATATCTGAGAAAACTCCTATTCCTGTTATTCCAACTGCTATTGCTCCTAAAAGTGAAATGAAAACCCATATCATAGCTATAAGTCTTGATTTCCATAGTTCATCTGCACTGTCTATACTCATAAATCTAACAATTATATGAGGTTGTCCAAAGTAACCAAGTCCCCAACCAAGTCCTGATATTATAACTGGTAAACTCCAAACTTTAGCATATTTAAAAATATTTAAAGAAATATCTTTAGCTTCCATTGCAGTGCTAATTCCATCTATTCCTCCACCACTGTAGTATGCAGCCACTGGAACAACTATTATTGCAAAGAACATTAAGCAACCTTGGAAGAAGTCTGTCCAACAAGTTGCTAAGTATCCACCTAAGAATGTATAGACAATTATTGTTCCTCCACCTATTAAAACTCCCCATTTATAGTCTATTCCAAGTAATGAATCAAAAAGTTTCCCACTTGCAACTAGCCCTGAAGCTGAGTATATAGTAAAGAAAAATAGGATTACTATTGCTGAAAATGTTCTTATATATCCCTTTTTATCATTCAATTTTTGTGAAATAAATGAAGGTACTGTAAGAGAATTATATTTTTCAGTTTGCACTCTTAAAGCTGGTGCAACGAATTTCCAGTTAAGATAAGTTCCTAAAGCTAATCCAATTACTACCCAAATTTCTGTAAGTCCACTTGTGTATACTGCACCTGGTAGACCTAAAAGTAGCCAACCACTCATATCACTCGCTTGAGCTGACATTGCAGTAACCCAATATCCTACTCCTCTATCTCCTAAAACATAAGATTCGTGAGTTGTAGTCTTACTGTAAAAATATACCCCTATCGCCATTAAAAACACTAAATAAATTCCAAACGTTATAAAAATCTCATAACTTGCCATGATAACCTCCCAAAAAATTAAATTCATAATACCCTAATATTTTGGACATTATGAAATAAAAAAACCATTAAGATTTTGTCCTAATGGTCATATAATATATATTATTAAATCCCCATAGGCTCAGTCCAAAATATTGAAAACAAAAATTGGACTTGCACCTAGTTCAAAATTAACTAAACACAAATCCCTCTTAGGGAACTATGGGTTTTACTACAGCTACATTGTAATTAATTAATTTTGACATAGAATTCTCTCCTTTTATTTTTTATAGTGACTATTATAATTTATTTTGTTTTAATTGTCAAGCTTACTTTTAATATATAAGAAAATCTTTTATAGTTTTCATTTTTATAATAATCCAACCATCTTCCAATAAGGAATATACACTCCAATAACAATAAGATATATAAACAATGTAACTGGCAAACCAAGTTTTGTAACATATTTTGCTGGATAATAATTGTTTGATACTCCTATCATCAATGATATAGAATGAAATGGAAGTATAGCATGAAATGCTACACTAATCACAGATATAAAAACTATAATTGGAGATTTTACAACTTGGCTACAAAGTACAATTAATCCTGGGATAACTACTGATAGTGTTGTTGTATTACTTCCTAAAATCATATGTAATGACATAGTAACTAATATCATCACACATATATATAATAGAGAAAAATTATTTGGAAAAATAGTTTCTAGTTGCCCAAAAACTTTGTTAGCTGCCCCACAAAACTTCATTATATTTCCTATTGAAAATGCTGCTGTCAAAAAAATTAAAGTAGCAATATCTATGGATTTCCAATCTTCCTTATGTAAAATTTGTATTACAAATAGAATTATGGTACTTATGATTGTAATTAACGTATTATTTATTCCATGTATACCATTAGTTGCCCACAATAATACTGTTATTACTATCACTCCTATTGCTAATTTTTGTTGAGTAGAAAAAGATATCATTTTACTTTCTTTTTTTGTATTTTTTAAATGTATTCCAATTAACTCTTTACGAAATATGTAAATAAATAATATTCCTAAAAGACAACAAGTAATTAATGTTGGAATAAACATATAATATATCCATAACCTATTAGTAATTGGTATCTCAGAAAAACTAGCTGCTACATTATTCAAAATTATGTCAGCATCTTTTGTTGATATATTTACTACTGCACTTGCAACAAATACACTATACATAATGACATTTTTTGTCTTTTTAGGTGAATCTGTATATTGAAGAAAACGATAAAAAACTGATGACACAATAATCAATCTTGCTAATGGTTGTGGAATTATATACATAGTCAAATAAAAAATTCCAACTATTGCAATCAAACATTGACAAGGTGTATGAACTAATTTTATTAATAATGGTTGAAATATTTTTTCAATTAATCCTGAATTTGCAATTCCTTGACTAAATAAATATGTAACTATTATCATCAAAAATGTTTCAGACAAAGAAAATGAAAGTATTGTTTTTACACCTGCTCCACTAAAAAAATAATATATCAATATCAAGTAAAGTGAAGCTGGAACTTTTTTTATAATCCCTGCACTCCACCAAATAACAACTAATATTGTGTTAGCAACTATAATTGTCTGTTGAAATGTTAAATCAAAAGGTTTCCATATAAGTATGATTATAGGAAATAGCATACTTAAAAATATTTTAATTCCCCATATTTTATTTATTTTTTCAGGTATTATATATTCTAAAATTTTTTGCATTTTATTCCTCTTATTTTATACTTTATATTTAATATTTCTATTTTTATAAGTATACATTTTTAAAGGGACTATTGCAAATATATTTTTGTAATAGCCCCCTTAAAGAGTAAAGTTTATATATTTGAATTATTTTTGAGTTTCATTTTTTCCTTGTCCCTTAGGCAATTCTCTGATTAATTCTGATGATTTACCAGCTTTTAAAATATAGCTATCTGTATCATGACCAACAAATTTTTGAACTTTTTTAGCCACTTCTATCATCTTATCTAAATCTATTCCAGTTTCTATTCCCATTTCTGACAACATATGAATTACATCTTCACTTGCAATATTTCCTGCTGCTCCTGGTACAAATGGACAACCTCCTAAGCCTCCAAAAGAGGTATCAAAACAATCTATTCCAGCATCTAAACCTGCTATAATATTTGCCATAGCCACTCCTCTTGTATTATGTAAGTGAAGTATCCAACTTACTTCTGGATAGTATTTTATCATCTCTTTACACATAGCATTTACTTGTGAAGGGACTGCCATACCCGAAGCATCAGATAAAGATATTTGATTTACACCAGCTCTTAGATAAGCTTCCACTATATTTTTTACATTTTGAACTGGAATATTTCTTTCCCAAGGAGAACCAAAAGGCATAGAAATTGAACCTGAAATAGCTATATTATTTGCTTTTGCTAAATCTACACAAGCTTGGAAACCTGCAACTGTTTCTTCAGGTGTACAGTTTAAATTAGCTAAATTATGTGCATAACTTGCTGAAACATTTAATTTAACTTTTTTACAATCACAAGCTATTGCTCTTTCAACTCCCTTTAAATTTGCAATTAATACTCTGTATTCCACTCCATCTTTTCTTTTTATTTTTTTCATAACTTCATCAGTTGTCGCCATTTGGGGAACAGCCTTAGGACTCATAAATGAACCTACTTCAATCACCTTATAACCCGCATCAGTTATATCATTAATAAGTTCTACTTTTTGATCTACTGTTAAAATAGTACATTCATTTTGTAAACCATCACGTGGTCCTACTTCACATAAAATTACTTCTTTTCCAAAATTCATATTACCTCCTGTAACTATCTTCCTGTAACAAAGGTATCACAAAATTTTTTAGCAGTTTCTAAACATTTTCTTGCATGACCTTCATAACCATATTCTTCTACCCTCTTTGAGTTTGGTAACTCAATAGAATATGGAACTATTGGCATTGCATTTAATATTGAAGCAACATCTATTAAACCTTCTCCTAAATAATCTCTACCACCACGCATTATTTCTATCATCTTATCTCTTTCAAGAGGTGCTAATGGTGCATCACAAATTTGTGCATAACGGAACCATTCACTTGGAAATGTTTTTAGTAATTCTACACTATCATTTGCTCTATTGAAATGGTGAGTATCCATCATAAGTCCAGCATTATCTTTTTTAATTATTCTTAAAACCTCTGCAACTTCTGCAAATGATTTTACTCCTGCTATAGGTACAGCTTCTAATTCAACTGTTAGATCATATTTTTTTGCTAAATCACAAAGCTCTGCAAATTTTTCTATTCCATAGTCTTTATTATCTGTCCAAATACTACTTAGTACATGTTTTGCTCCCAAAGATTTTCCAATTTCAAAAGCCTCTTCATATTTTGTTAAGTCTACTCCATCAAAGATTCTTGCAAGTTCAATATCAAGTAACTTTAATCCTGTATCTTTAAATAAAGCTTTTATTTCTTGATACATTTTTTTATCTTCTGCTAAGTTTACTGGTACTTCATTAGCAACTCCCATATATATTTGACGAATACTTACATAATCATATCCACAATTTGCTGCTATTTTTGCTAACTCTAATGGCGTAGTTGAAATAGCAGTTAAATGTGCTAAAGAATATTCTTTTTTCATAAGAACTCCTTTCATTACTTTTCAAATAACTCTTGTCTTACATACTCTTGTGGCATATCTACACCAAACCAAATTTTAAATGCAATAGCCCCCTGCCAAATCATCATATTTATTCCATTTATAGTCTTACATCCAGCTTGCTTTGCATATTTCATTAATAAAGTTTCTCTTGGATCATAAACTATATCATATACAAACAAATCTTTATGAAGAACTTCTGGTCCTGAGATTACACACAAGTTTTCTCTTCCCTTCATTCCTAATGGTGTTGCATTTATTAAAAGACATGCATCTTTTAACTCTTCTTTTAATGATTCCTCATCATCTTCTAAAATCTTTATATTTACATTTGGAATATACTTATTTATTGTTTCCTTTATCTCATTTGCTAGATCTTTATTTAACTCTTTTATACAAAGTTCTCCTACTCCTTCATAAGCAAGTTGAATAGCAATAGCTCTTCCAGCACCTCCTACTCCAGCTAGAACAACCTTTTGCTTAATAAAAGAAATATTCAATTCATATAAAGAAGCTATAAAACCTCTACCATCTGTGTTATATCCTGTTATTTTTTTTGTTTCAGGATCTATTTTTATAGTATTAACGGAACCTATAATTTTAGCATCTTCAGAAATATCATCTAGATATTTTAAAACTTCTTGTTTATGAGGAAATGTTATATTTGATCCTTTTGCTGAAAAAGTTTTTAAAGCTTCTATTCCACTTTTTAATTCTCCTTTTGGGACTTCAAAGCAAAGATACACATAATCTAAACCTAATTTATCAAATGCTGAGTTGTGCATATGAGGAGAACGACTATGCTTTAAAGGATCTCCTATTAACCCAATTAATCCTGTTGTTCCTTGTATACGATTACTCAAAGCAATCCCTCCTTATTCATTTAATTTGAAGCTTTTTTTACTTCTTCTACTAATAAATCAACTAAATCTTTTCCAATTTTATTTGAGATACTGTCATAAAGAGGTTGCCCTGCTGCTTTCATATCATCATATAGTTGTTGATTAAATTCTATTATTTCAGTTCCACTATCTCTAACTATCTTTAATCTTCCTTCAACTCTTTCATCTGCAACTTTTCTTGCATACTCAATAGCTTCTTTTGCTGATTCATCTATAATTTTTTGTAAGTCTTCTGGCATTTTATCAATTATTGCTGGACTTCCAATTAAAGATAAAGCGTGTATAACATGATTTGTCATAACAACATATTTTTGTTGTTCATATAATTTAGCTGCAACAGTTGTTTCAATTGGATTTTCTTGAGCTACTACTACACCTTGTTGTAATCCTATATATAACTCTCCAAAATTCATTGGTGTAGGATTTGCTCCAACAGTTTTCCAAAATTCAATATGATTTGGATTAGACATAGTTCTAATTTTAATACCTTTTAAATCATCTATTTTTTCTATTTTTTTATTAGAAGTCATTTCTCTAAAACCTTGATCAGCATAACCATATAATTTTATATTTTGTTTAGCATGATATTCTTTTAATCTATCTAATAAAGGTCCATCTAAAACCTTTCTAGCAACTTCTATATTGGGAAATACCATTGGTAAATCAAATACTCCTAATTCAGGAACAAAATTTACTTGTGGTGCTGTATTTTGAACAACAAATGTAACTTTACCATTTTGTAAAGCTTCTATAAGCTCTATATCTCCACCTAATTTTGCATTAGAATATCTTTTAGCTCTAATTCTTCCATTTGATTTCTCTTCCATTAAAGTAGCAAATTTATCAAGTAAGATATATGTAACTGTATCTTCTGGTGAATCACAACCCAAATATACATCATAAACTTTATCTGTTGATTCTGTTTTTTCTCCATCTTTTGAGCAACCCACTAATAACATTAATATCGCCATTATTCCAATTAACAAAACTTTTATATTTTTACTCATATGAAAACCCTCCTTATTTTATAAGTGCTAAACTGATTGATGGTACAAAAGTTATAATTGCTAAAGCTACAATAAATGAAACAATAAATGGTACTGCCTTTTTAACAATTTTTTCTATTGCAACACCACTTATAGAACTAGCTACAAATAAATTTACTCCTAATGGAGGCGTTACAAATCCTATTGCTAAGTTTACAACCATAATTACTCCGAAATGTATTGGGTCTATTCCATAAACTTCCGCTGTTGGTAAGAAAATTGAAGTTAAAATCAATATTGCTGGTGTTGTGTCCATAATCATTCCAACAAATAAAAGTATCACATTAACTATAATTAAGAAACCTATTTTACTGCTTACTGTACCAGAAATTGCCTTTGCTATAATTTCTGGTGCTTCATAGAAAGTCAATACTCTTGCAAAACCTATTGCTGCTGCAATAATAAATAGAATTGAGCTATAAGTTTTAACACTTTCTACAAAAGTTTCTTTTACGTCTCTAAAAGATATTGTTCTATAAAAAAATCCTGCCACAATCAAAGAATAAAAGACTGATATTACAGCTGCTTCTGTTGGTGAGGCAATTCCACTGTAAATACTTCCTAATATAATTACTGGTGATAATAATGCCCAAAAACTATCTAAAAATAACTTTAAAAAACCATTTTTTCTCATTTCTTTTGTATAATTTGCTAATTTTTCTTTATCTTCACCATTCTTTTTACAGTAATACCAAGAATAAGCCATTAAACATCCCCCAATTAGTAATCCAGGGAAAACTCCTGCTATAAATAAGTTTCCAACTGAAGCTCCTGAACTTTGTCCATAGAATATAAATGGTATACTAGGTGGGATTATTACACCTAATCCTCCTGCTACTGCAACTAATGAAGTACAGAAAGTTTTATCATACCCTCTTCCTACTAGAATAGGAATTGTCATTGCTCCAACAGCTGCTGTTGTTGCAGGACCTGATCCAGATATTGCACCATAGAACAGACAAGTTACTATAGTTGCTATTGGTAATCCTGCTGTCAAGTTTCCTATAAAATAAGCAAAAAAATTAAATAATTTTTCACTAATTTTTCCTTTCGCCATAATATTCCCTGATAAAATAAACATGGGTACTGCTAAAATTGGGAAACTATCTACTCCATTTACCATTGAACGAATTATATACTGTGGATCTACTGGAAACATTGGATCAAATAAATTTGGTAAAAATCCTGATATCGCTAATACCATTCCAATAGGAATTCCAACTACTATCAAAATAATAAATATTAAAAATAACACTCCTATAGTCATACTTATCCTCCCCTATTTTTGATATAAAACTCCATCTTTCTGCTCAACTTTTGTTTTACCAGTAAGTAAATTTAAAAAATTTTGAATAGAACGAATCATCGATAGTAAAGAAGATATGCAAACTGAAATTTGAACCATCCACATAGGAATTTGCATCGCAGGACTTGTTTGTCCACTTAAATAACTTGCTTTTACTACCAAACATGAGTAAATAAACATAACTAAGAACAAGAAAAAAATTATTATTTTATCTATATACATTAATATCTTTTGTAAAGGAATTGGAAATAAGTTCCTGAACTGATCGACTTTTATTGAAAGTCCATGTTTTATACAAAAAGGAATCCCTAAAAAAGCAGACCATACAAACATATAACGAACTAATTCTTCTGACCATGTTAATGAGTTTTGAAAAACATAACGTGACACTATCTGTATTCCCATAACTCCAGTCATTATAACTAAAAGAATAATTAATATTGTTTCTTCTAAATAATCATCTAAGGCTTTTAACATTTTATATAAACCTCCTTATTTTAAATTAAGGTGCTATTGCAAATATAAATAATAAACTTCTTTCAAAAAATAGATTTGCAATAGCCCCTTATTACATAGGTTTTATTTTGTTGATACATGTTTCGATCTTATTGCTTCTCCTGACATCAACACTCCATCTTCTACATTTTCTTTTGGAGTATAGATATCATTTATATTCCAAATTCCCTCAGTAGGAACAGGAATATTTTCCATAGGAACATCTAATAAGTATGGCTCATTAGAATCTATTGCTTCTCTAAATGCTTCTTTAAATTCATCAGCACTTTGAATCTTTTTAGCTTTTATTCCATAAGCTTTTGCTACTTCTGCCCATTCTGGATTATATGGTTTATTATCTATTTTAAATACAGTTCCAAAATTATGTTTGTAGTGAGCTCCTTCTAGTCCTGCTATTGTACCAAAAGCATAGTTATTCATTACCACCCAAACAACTGGAATGTTGTATTCTTTTGCTGTTGCTAAAACTGATGGATTAGTTCCAAATCCTCCATCACCTATTAAAGTGATCACTTTTTTATCTGGTTTTGCAAGTTTTACTCCAAGTAATGCTGCTGAACCAAAGCCCATAGTTGCAAGTCCTCCTGGATGCATTATTGTTCCTGGTTGAGTTATATCAAATTGTTGACCAACTCCATTTTTATTCCAACCTACATCAGTACAAATAATTGCATCTTCTGGTAAAACTTCTCTAACATCTTTTAATATTCTTTGAGGTGTCATTGGGAAACGACTATCTTCTGCAATAACTTTATTTTCTTCTTTGAATTCTTTTTTGTATTCTGCAATTGCTTTTATAATTTCAGGTCTCTTTACTCCATTAGGATATAATTCTTTTGCAGCCTTTAATAAAACTTTTAAAGCTGATTTTAAATCTGCTACTGCTCCTATGATAACAGGATAATTTCTTCCTATTTCACTAGGTTCTATATCTATTTGTATAAATTTTGTTTTATTTGCATCAAATGTTATTCCATTGTACCAAGAACTTGAATCTGCTTCTGCAAAACGAGTTCCTAATCCTAAAATAACATCTGCTTGTGATGTTTTTCCATTTATAAAATATGTTCCCCAAAAACCTGTCATTCCCATCATAAGAGGATGTTTATCTGAAAGAGCTCCTTGCCCCATTAAAGTTCTTGAAACAGGAATTTCTAAGAATTCTACAAAATCTTTTAATTCTTCACTGGCTTTAGCTAAAATAATTCCTCCACCTACATGAAGTACTGGATTTTTTGCTTCAACCAATATTTTTACAATTTTTTTAGCAGTCTCTTCATCTAATGATGGTTTTACTGTCTCATGTGAATCTAAATAAGTTCTTTCAAAAAATCTTGTATCCACTTCTCTTGAAAACATATCCATTGGAACAGAAATTAATACTGGCCCTGGTCTTCCAGATTCTGCTAATCTGAAAGCTTTTTCTAAAATTTCTGGAAACATTTCTGCTTTGTCTATTCTCCAAGCTCTTTTTACAAATGGTTTATAGATTTCGTATTGAGATGCATCTGCATGCATATTCACTTCTTGGTGAGGATGTTTTCCATAATAATAGCTTGGTACATCTCCTGCTATCACTACCATAGGAATAGAGTCCAATGCTGCATTTGCAACTCCAGTGGTAGCATTTGTTAGCCCTGGACCTAAGTGACACAAAACTACACTTGCTCTTCCTGTTGCTCTTGCATACCCATCAGCAGCAGTAGAAGCTATTTGTTCATGACGAACTGATATATATTTTAATTTTTTACTTTTTTCAAGTGCATCTAACATTGCTATAACAGTATGTCCACAAAGACCAAATACATATTTTGTATCTCTTCTTTCAAGATAATCAACCAATTGTTCTGATAATAATTTTTTCATTAATATCCTCCTCAATTTTTATTTTTCCATTTCAGGGTCATAAAATTCTCCAAATAGTTCTTCATCTGAAGGCATGTCTCTTGGTATTGGTTTTGAAACCCAAGTAGTGTTCATATAGTGTTTTAAACATATATTTTCAGAAACTATATTTCCTCCCCAAGTTCCACAACCCATTGAAGATGTCATTGGCATTCCATTAGTTGCTGAACCTGAATTTGCTTTTGATTGAGGTTGTCTTACCATAATTCTGCTTACTGGAGCAGCTAGAGCTAGACGGTTTATATGATCTTCATCAAAAGAGTAAATTCCTACTGAGTGCCCCTTCCCTCCAACTTCATATATTGCTCTCATAACATCTAATGCATTTTCAAATTCTCCTGAATATTTATGAGTTGCTAGTAATGTTGTTAATTTTTCTCCTGAGAATGGATATTCCTTACCAATTCCATCACCTTCAACAACTATAAATTTTCTATCAGCTGGTATAGTGAATCCTGCTGCTTCTGCTAATTTTTGTGGTGCTATTGCAACTGTATCTGAAAGTCTGTGCCCTTCTTCATCCCACATAACTTTTTTTAGCATTTCTCTTTCTTTTTCATTAGCTAAATATCCACCATGTTTTTCTAATCCTTTTAATACATCATCATAAATTTTGTCATATATAATTATATTTCCATCAGCTGAGCATCCACTTCCATAGTCAGAAGTTTTACTTAACATAGTATTATAAGTTGCTTCATCTATGTTTGTTGTTTCATCATATATCATAGTAGCATTCCCTGCTCCTGAACCATAAGCTGGTGTTCCTGAACTATATGCTGCTTTTACCATCGGTCTACCACCAGTAGCTATTACTAAATCGACTCTTTTCATTAATTCTTCTGTCATTGCCACACTTGGATTTGTTATACATTGTAATATATCTGCTGGAGCTCCTTCTCTCTCTAAGGCTTCTCTCATAAGTCTTACTGTTTCAAATGTTGTTTTCTTTGATCTTGGGTGAGGTGAAAATATTAAAACATCTCTTGCTTTTATTCCATATACTGCTTGACCAGCTGGTGTTAAATCTGGGTTAGTTGTTGGTATCAAGGCTCCAATTATTCCTACTGGTTTTGCATATTTTACAATTCCTTTCTCAGGTAATTCTTCAATTATTCCTACACTTTTAGCTCTTAAAGCATCACGAAGAACTCCTCTTATTTTAAAACGTTTATTTTGACGTGATTCAGGATCTCCTAATCCACTTTCTTCTATTCCCATATCAACTAATTCTAGGAATGTTTTTTTGTTTGCAACTGACCAAGCTACTGCTCTAATTAATCTGTCTACTTTTTCTTGATCATAAGTTTCAATAATCTTTGCTGCTTTTGCCGCTCTTTCCATTAACTCATCTAGTTCTTTTACTTGTACTTCTGTTAATTCTTTTGCCATTTTTGATACCTCCTACATTTATATTTTTTATAAGTTATTTGTATAAATCTATACTATAAATATACTTTACTTCAAATTTTTAGTCCAATACTTAAATTTTATTATATTGATAGAATTTTTCTATTAAAAATTAAACTATTATTTTTATTTTATTCTTTATTTTCAACAATTATTTTCTATCAACTATTTTTTTTAATAATATTTTCAAATTAATCATATTTTTTTCTGAAAATATGTTAAAATTATAGAAATAATCTATTAAAATTTTTAAAGATCAAAGGAGAAAAATAAAATGACACTAAAATCTTTAGAGTACTTTAAGAAATTAGCTGAATTACAGCATTTTACAAAGGCAGCAAATGAGTTACACATATCTCAACCTAGTTTAAGTTATGCTATTTCAGAATTAGAAAAAGATTTAGGTGTTTTATTATTTGATAGAAAAGATAAAAAGATTACTCTTAATCATTATGGAGAAGCTTTTCTTTCCTATGTCAATCAAGCATTATCTATCTTAGATGACGGTACAAATTTTGTTAAACATATTTCTAATCCAAAAGCAAAAAATATATCCGTGGGTTATATTCAAAGTTTGAGTTCTTCTATAATTCCACCTTTTATTGAAGAATTTTACAAAAACCCATTAAACAAAAATATTAAATTTTCATTTACTCAAAAAGATAATAATGAACTAATTAAAATTTTTTTAGATAGAAAATTAGATATTATTTTTTGTGTTGATACTGTAAAAGGTGCTGTGTGTCAAGCTATTGGAGAACAAAAACTTTGCTTTGTAGTGTCAAAAAAACATCCTTTATGTCAAAAAGAAAATATAAAACTTAAAGATTTAGAAAATGAAAATTTTATTCTTATAACTTCTGGAACCAATCTTCGAAAAACAATAGATAGAAACTTTAAAAAATTTAAATTTAATCCAAAAGTTACTTTAGAACTAGGACAATGTAGTAATATTTTGATTTATGTTGAGAAGAATATTGGTATTTCTATTGTTCCAAAAGTTGATATCTTAGGTCATCCATTAAATGATAAACTTCAAATAATTGATATTGAAAATTTAGACCTAAAAAGAACTATCTATGTAAATTGGTTTCCTAGTAAAAATGAAAACTTAACATTAAGATATATTAAAAATTTTATTGAAGACTTTTTTTTTAATAAATAATGCTATAACAATCTCTAATATCTTAATAAAAATGGCTCTGTCACAACAAATGGTTGATTTTTGACGAGAAATAGCGTATAATAATAGTAAGAAACAGTACCACCGAAGGAGGTAATTGGATATGCCTACTATCAAAGACGCATTAGATATTATCGGTAAGTTGACTGTCGCAGAGCAGGAAAGCCTTAAAACAATGCTTTTAAGTCCTGCCTTTGTAAAGTCTTTGAATATTGAAGATTTCGTAGCAAAGGAACGCTTTGCAAATGGTCGTGTATGCCCTCTTTGTGGCTGTATCCATGTGGTTCGCAATGGTCATCGTAAAGATGGCACACAGCGATATGTATGTAAGGATTGTGGCAAGTCCTTCGTGATTGCTACGAACTCCATTGTGTCTGGTACAAGAAAAGACTTGTCCGTGTGGGAGCAGTACATTGATTGTATGATGAATGGCTTATCCATTCGTAAGACTGCTGTTGCTTGTGGGATTCACAGAAACACCGCATTCCTTTGGAGACACAAGATTTTGGATGCACTTCAGAATATGGCAGACGATGTTACCCTTGACGGCATTATTGAGGCTGACGAAACTTTTTTCGCCATCTCGTACAAGGGCAATCATAGCAAGAGTAAGACATTTGCTATGCCACGCAAGGCTCATAAGCGTGGTCATTCTACACATATCAGAGGCTTGTCCCAAGAAAAGGTATGTGTTCCTTGTGCGGTTAATAGGAATGGCTTGTCTATCTCCAAGATTACGAATACTGGTAGAGTTTCTACAAGAGATTTACATCATATTTATGATGGTAGGATTAAGACCAATTCCACTCTTGTTACGGACAAGATGAACTCCTATGTGAGATTTACAAATGCCAATGGCATTGACCTTGTGCAGTTAAAGACTGGCAAAGCCAAGAAAGGCATTTATAATATCCAACATATCAATAGCTACCATAGCCAGCTAAAGAGGTTTATGCGTGGCTTTAACGGTGTTTCTACCAAGTATCTGAACAACTATCTTGTGTGGAATAACCTTGTAAATTACGCCAAAGAAAGCGACATGGAGAAAAGGAACATCTTCTTAACTTTCGTTTTGGCAACATTGAAAACTGCTAAATGCAGAGATTTATCAAACAGACCAGCAGTTCCTCTGGTCGCCTAATTAGAATTTGTGGAGATGATAAGATGGTCAATATAACAGATGTAAAACAGATTCTTCAATTTGCAATAGATGCGGAGATTAAAGTCTTTCTTGATGGTGGCTGGGGTGTAGATGCTCTTCTTGGATATCAGTCAAGAGCCCATAATGATATTGACATTTTTGTAGAAAAGAACGATTATCAGAACTTTATAGAAATAATGAAAGCTAATGGCTTTTATGAGATTAAGATGGAATATACAACATTGAACCATACTGTATGGGAAGATTTGAAAAACAGAATTATTGATTTGCATTGTTTTGAATATACGGACGAAGGTGAAATTCTTTATGATGGGGATTGTTTTCCGGTAGAAACTTTTTCGGGTAAAGGAAGAATTGAGGAAATAGAGGTTTCCTGTATTGAACCATATAGTCAAGTAATGTTCCATCTGGGATACGAGTTTGATGAAAATGATGCACATGATGTGAAGTTATTGTGTGAGACATTTCATATCGAAATTCCAAATGAGTATAGATAACTGCAAATAACAGTTTGTAGGGGAGTTCTGATACTCCCCTATAAAAATGGCTATTTATCAACTGTTTGTTGTGACATAGCCAATTTTAATTAAGAAAGGAATCTAACTTTTTCTAAAATTTACTAGGTAAAAAAGCAAGGAGGAACAGAAATGGGATTATTAAGTGGCCTCTTTAAAAGCCGTGATAAGCCTAAAAACAGAATTAACGGAAATGCCTATAGTTTTTTTATGGGCTCATCTTCATCCGGAAGAAGAGTGAATGAACGCTCGGCTATGCAGATGACGGCGGTATATAGTTGTGTTCGGATATTATCAGAAGCAGTAGCAAGTCTTCCGCTTCATGTGTATTTGAGAACGGATTTTGGGACTGAAAAGGCAGTAAAGCACCATCTATATAAGGTTTTACACGATGAGCCAAATCCGGAGATGACAAGTTTTGTATTTAGAGAAACCCTGATGACACATCTTTTACTATGGGGAAATGCCTATGCACAAATCATAAGGAATGGAAAAGGAGAGGTACTAGGTCTTTATCCACTTATGCCGGATAGAATGAAGGTGGATAGAGACGAACAGGGACATATTTATTACCAATATTTCGTGACGGATGGAGATGCTCCGATTAACAAAACATCTATAGTGAAACTTTCTGAATCGGAAGTTCTTCATATTCCGGGGCTTGGATTTGATGGTTTAGTCGGATATTCGCCAATTGCTATGGCAAAAAATGCCATTGGTATGGCTATAGCAACCGAGGAGTATGGGGCGATTTTCTTTGCTAATGGTGCAACCCCAAGCGGTATTTTGGAATATCCCGGCACAATAAAAGATCCGGAGGCAATGAGAGAAAGCTGGTCACAAGGTTTTTCCGGAACCAATGCTCATAAGGTTGCCATATTGGAAGAGGGAATGAAGTACACACCGATTTCTATTTCTCCTAATGAAGCACAGTTTTTGGAAACAAGAAAATTTCAAATTAATGAGATAGCTCGAATCTTTAGAGTACCTCCACATATGGTGGGAGACTTAGAGAAGTCGAGCTTTTCTAATATAGAGCAACAATCTCTTGAGTTTGTAAAATATACTCTTGATCCGTGGGTTACAAGATGGGAGCAATCCATTGTTCGAAGGTTATTTTCTGAAGAAGAAAAGAAAAAGTACTATGTAAAATTCAATGTAGATGGACTTCTTCGTGGAGACTATCAATCCCGTATGAATGGCTATGCGACTGCAAGGCAAAATGGATGGATGAGTGCAAACGATATTAGAGAGCTGGAAAATCTAGACCGGATTCCCGTTGAAGAGGGAGGTGATCTTTATCTTATAAATGGAAATATGCTTCCCCTGAAACGTGCAGGTGCATTTGCAGGAGAAGGAGGAAAGGAGGAAAGAAACAATGATGAAGTTTTTCTTTGACCGAGATGCAACCGTTATTGATGTGTATAACCAGATGACCCAACAAATAGAAGAGTACCGAAATAAACGTGTAGAAAAAGAAAGTGCTTTCGACAAAATTGCGCGCAAATTCGGGTTTATGCCGAACTTTCAATTACGAGCTGTTGTCGCCTTGTTGAAATGGCTCGACTTTCATAATTTACTGCCCGAAAGACTGAGACGACTCAGTCCCTTTCATTGTTCCGTCGTTTTTTCTTCGATGGGATCGTTAGGGATCCGTCCGGTGTTTCACCATTTGTACGATTTTGGAAATACTCCCGTGTTTATAACCTTTAGCGCAATGCGAAGATCGCAAGAAATTGCACGGGATGGCACGGTTAGCAATATACGAAATCTAGATCTTGCTGTTACAACCGAC
>ERZ772956.889-NODE-889-length-21160-cov-13.667520_pt1 | contig 21160 bp, 25 predicted proteins | sample MGYA00580683_ERZ772956 | MGnify/ENA primary metagenome ERZ772956 (study PRJEB29015, sample SAMEA2738077) | human oral metagenome | biome: human oral; feature: human-associated habitat; material: saliva | place: China | collected 2212 ... | reverse complement strand
ACTGAGGTTAAAGGGGAAGTCACAGCCATTGAAGAAGATGCTTCTACACGTACCAAGAAAGTCTTTGTTCGTGGTGCGACTGGTGAGGGAGAATACGTTGTCCCTTACACAGCCCGCATGAAAGTCGAAGTGGGAGATCAAGTCTCTCGTGGTGCAGCATTGACAGAAGGTTCTATCCAACCAAAACGTCTCCTTGCCGTTCGTGATGTCTTGTCTGTTGAAACTTACCTCCTTGCGGAAGTACAAAAAGTATACCGTAGCCAAGGGGTAGAAATCGGCGACAAACACATCGAGGTAATGGTGCGTCAAATGATCCGTAAGGTTCGTGTTATGGATCCAGGAGATACAGACCTTCTCATGGGTACCCTCATGGATATTACAGACTTTACAGATGCTAACCGTGATGTGGTCATTTCTGGTGGGGTTCCTGCAACGGCTCGTCCAGTCCTTATGGGGATCACCAAGGCCTCTCTTGAAACCAACAGTTTCTTGTCAGCGGCTTCCTTCCAGGAAACAACTCGTGTTCTTACTGACGCAGCGATCCGTGGTAAGAAAGACCATCTCCTTGGACTGAAGGAAAATGTTATCATTGGTAAAATTATTCCTGCAGGTACAGGTATGGCTCGTTACCGTAACTTGGAACCACAAGCGATTAACGAAGTTGAAATCATCGAAGAAGTACCAGTAACAGATGGAACTGTAGATGAAGTTCAAACAGCTGAAATCGTAGAAGAATAAGAAAAAAAAGTCGGAACCATGTGTTCCGGCTTTTTTTGAAAAAATAATAAAAATTTATTATTTGAAAAATAATTGTATAATTATTAAATTGTTTTTTTACCAAAAATATTAGCCCCTTAAAAGAGATGTCGCAATTAGTTACAATTAGTGATTATATGGATATGTATTCCAAACACCAGAATAATAAAATGACTAACTATTAGTAATTCCTTTATAAAACCCAAATTTGGTTTGACATTTAAAGTCAATGGCGGTAGAATGGGTAAAGATGTACATAAATTAAAAAAATGTCGAATTACATGTATGTCGACGGGGGAAGTTTATGGGAAAATTGAAAATAATGGTTGTGTTTGGGACGCGACCGGAGGCCATTAAAATGGCCCCTTTAGTGCTGGAATTGCAACAGCAGAAGGAGACTATTGAGACCATTACGGTGGTGACTGCTCAGCACCGTCAAATGTTGGATCAAGTCTTAGAAACGTTTAAAGTTGTACCTGATTACGACTTAGATATTATGGGGAAGAGCCAGACCTTATTAGAGATTACCTCTAAAATTCTGGATAAATTAGATCCCATTATCAAAAAAGAAAAACCGGATATGGTCTTGGTCCATGGAGATACGACAACCACCTTTGCGGCGAGTCTGGTTGCCTTTTATAACCAAGTGAGTATTGGCCACGTCGAAGCTGGTTTACGGACTTTTGATAAATACTCTCCATATCCAGAAGAAATGAACCGCCAAATGACGGATAACCTAGCGGATCTGTATTTCGCGCCGACAAGTGAAAGTAAGGACAATCTCTTAAAAGAAAATCATCCAGAATCTTCTATTGTGGTGACGGGAAATACAGCTATTGATGCCTTAAAACTAACGGTTCAAGAGGACTACCACCACGAGGTACTGGATCAAGTAGATCCAGCTAAAAAAGTGATTCTTGTCACTATGCATCGAAGAGAAAACCAAGGGGCGCCGATGCGAGCAGTCTTTGGGGCTCTGCGAGAAATGGTGGATCAAGAGCCGAATATTGAAGTAGTCTACCCGGTTCATCTTAGTCCAGCGGTCCAAGAGGCGGCGAACGATCTATTAGGAGATCACGATCGGATCCATCTCATTGCACCTCTGGATGTGCTTGATTTCCATAACTTGGCTTCTAGAAGTTACTTTATCATGTCGGATTCAGGTGGTGTGCAAGAGGAGGCGCCATCACTAGGAAAACCGGTATTGGTATTGCGCGACACAACAGAACGCCCAGAAGGTGTTCGAGCAGGAACCTTGAAATTAGTTGGGACAGACCCTGCAGTCGTTAAATCTACGATGACAGAGCTCTTAACCAATGAACATCTTTATCTAGAAATGGCGAATGCGCGAAATCCTTATGGGGATGGAAGAGCATCTGAGCGAATCGTACAAGCTATTAAACATTACTTTGGCCTGGGAGAGGCTGCCGAAGAATTTCATGAGGGAGAGAAAGAATAAATGAAAAAAACGGAAAAGTTAAGTAGATGGTTGCTGATTTTGATTGTTTTCGAAGTACTTCTTTTACTTTACTGCTTGTTTTTTGCAAGAGGGATTCTTCTTGAAGAAGGATTATTCTTTGTTTTAGGATTATTTTCTGCCATTGTTTTATCTGATTTATTGTTGACATGGACCATCCTTTTGTCCTTTGCCTTTGGGATTGTCTTTTTGGTGGCGGGTGTTGTTTATATCCCCTTCCACCAAGCCTTGCTGTTACTCTTTAGTTTTCCGGCTTTAATTGGAATCTTGCTGAATATTCGCTACCATCTCTTTAAAGAGATCGCAAAAGTAAAAGATCAAGAACCAGAAGCCTATGCGGCTTATCGCAATCTCATCGCTTCTTATGGTGGGGAAAATAAGGGACAGATTCAAGCTTTACTCATCCACTGGTCTCATGAGGAATTGTTCTTCCAGGTGCAACCGAGGGAGTATAATCGTACCCTGAATCAAATCAACTATTTGTTAACGCATCATCTAAAACCAAATGAAGGTTTGTATTATGTATCAGATGGTAATTTTTTGATCTTATCTGCTGATAGCGAGCGGGATCTGAAAAACGATTATGAGACGGTCTTAAAACCACAATTGGAAGGCCTTGTATTCCAAGGTGAAGATGGGCTGCAAGCCATCCAATTTCAGTCAGGCTTTCTTGTAGTGGATCAATCAAATCGAACCAAATACCATCGCTATAAAGAAATGATGCGTTACTTAAAACGTCAACTTGAAACAGATATTATTGTGGAATATTAGGAGGGAAAAATGACTCTTACAAATATATTTTTTAATATAGCTGTGGGCATTAGTGTATTTTTTGCCCTGTGCTTTATTGTATTATTTGTAGCTTATATGGTAATTTACCATCGTGTGAATAAAAACTTTAAGGCGGTGGATCATGATTAGTCAAATTATGATGATTATTGCCTTGATTTCAATTTGGCTGTCCTTGGCCTGGGGCCTTGTAATCCTCTTTTCAGCCGTTCATTTTTGGTTCAAACACAGTGATTTTCGTGTCAATACGGATCCGCTTCCTTATTATCCAAAAGTGACGATCGTTGTACCCGCCCATAATGAAGATGTGGTCATCGCACAAACAGCCAAAGCGATCCTTGATATGAACTATCCACATGATCATGTAGAATTACTGCTATTTGCGGATAATTGTTCCGATCGTACCTATGAAGAATGTTTAGCAGTTAAAGCATTACCAGAGTATGCCGGACGTGATTTGACCATCATCAATCGAAGTGGGACAGGTGGGAAAGCCGGTGTTCTGAATGACGCTTTGAAAATGGCAACTGGGGATTATATCTGTGTCTACGATGCGGATGCCATGCCTGAAAAGAATGCTCTTTATTTCCTTGTGAAAGAAGTCCTGAAAGATCCAGAACGTCATGTGGCCTCTTTCGGTCGGAACAAAACGCGGAATGCAGGTCAAAACTTCTTGACCCGTTGTATCAACCAAGAAATTGTTGTGACCCAACGGGTGCATCACGTGGGGATGTGGCATCTCTTTAAGATTGGACGGATCCCAGGAACCAACTTTATCATCCAAACAGACTTTGTAAAGAGTATTGGGGGCTGGAAAAATGGTGCCTTGACAGAGGACACCGATATTTCCTTCAAGATTATGCAAAGTGGGAAATTGATCGCTCTAGCCTATAATTCAGAAGCTTTCCAACAGGAACCAGAAACTCTGAAGTCTTATTATATGCAGCGGAAACGTTGGGCCAAAGGAAATTATGAAGTGGTTCTTTCTAATTTCAAGCATTTGTTTGGTAAGGGAAATTGGCGTGTGAAGTTGGAAGTGACCAACTATTCTTGTATCTTCTTCTGGTTTAATGCGGCAATCGTCTTATCTGATTTAATCTTTTTTGCTAACATTCTCGCCATGTGTCTCCATACAGTAGTGCCAGGTGTTCAAATTCCGTTTGCTTTTGATGCTGATAATATCTATATTGCACAATTGATGTTGTTCAATTGGATCTTGATGATTGGGCTCTACTTGCTTCAGATTAATGTAGCTCTCGCTTCACAGTTTGGCCAAGCCACTACCAAGCAAATTTGGTTGGCCTTGGCTGCCTATTTCACCTATTCTCAACTGTTTATCATTGTGTCAATTGATGCCATCTCCTCGATTGTGATGGATAAACTATTGCACCGTAAAGAAACCAAATGGGTTAAAACCAAACGATTCGCAGGATAGGAGAAAATATGAAAACGAAAAAGATGAGATATGTATGGTTTCTAGTCATCCTTTGCATTTTCTGTTTGACCTTGTTTTTAGCAAGAACGAGAAGTAAGGTGGAAATGAGAAATCGAATTTATCGTCAGTGGAGTGAGCATTTTGTTGTTTCAAAAGGGAAAGAGTCCTATGTTCGGACAACCAATGATAGCGATCAATCAGTGGTCTTATCTGAGGGGCAAAGTTATGGGATGCTCATTACAGTCGCGGCTGCCAGAAAAGGGCAAGCCCAACAAGAAGACTTTGATCGACTCTATCAATATTATCTAAACCATCGCTTAGAAGGCACCCAGTTGATGTCTTGGAAACAAACCATAAAAAATGGAAAAGCAAAGGCTGAGGATCATAACGCTACAGATGGGGATCTTTACATTGCCTATGCCTTGTTAGAAGCCGCTCAGCAATGGCCAAAGCAAGCTAAAGAATACCAAGCTCAAGCCAAAGCGATTCTAGAAGATATCCTCACTTACAACTACAATGAAGAAACCGGTGTATTGACAGTGGGAAATTGGGCCAATCAGAATTCGGAATTTTACCATTTAATGCGGACATCTGATACATTGCCTGCGCAATTCCAGATCTTTTATGAAGTGACAAAAGATTCGAAGTGGTTGGATATCAAAGAGAAGATGTTGCAACAATTAGAAACGATTAGTTCCCAAACAAAAACTGGCCTATTGCCTGATTTTATCTGGGTTGATGAGCAAGGCACTCGCGTAGCGGAACCTAAGACAATTGAATCCAAGTATGATGGGGCATACTCTTATAATGCATGTCGCCTTCCATACAACCTTGTTCAAAGCAAGGACGCAGCTAGTCAAAAACTGGTGAAAAAGATGTTAAACTTTTTCAAGAGCCAAAGAAACCTGTATGCGGGTTATGATTTGAAAGGGAAGGCCTTGAACAATCATCAGGCAGCAAGTTTTTTGGCACCGATTGTCTATGCGTCTGAGCATGAAAAAGGTTATTTGAAGTTGGTGCAACAGAATAAGTATATCTTCACCCAAGATTTACCTCTGAACAACTATTACGATGCAACCATGACAACCATGATTGCGCTTGAATTGTTCTAAAGACTTGAAAGAGAGAGTCCCGCAAGATGACCTGACCATTTTGTTGGGATTCTCTTTTTGCTATTCTCGAAAAATGGAACCTAAAGGAAAGGAATCGTCTATTTTTGGAAAAATATAGGGAAAAACATCTGAAAATTATCTGAAAAAACATGTTATGAGCAGAAAACTTTTATTCTCAAATGGTTTTCTATATAATAGAGAATACAAAGGATGGAAGAGTTTATGTATCGAGTGATTGAAATGTACGGAGATTGTGAACCCTGGTGGTTCTTAGATGGTTGGGAAGAAGATATCGTCAGTAGTCAAACTTTTGACGACTATTACCTGGCGCTTAAATTCTACAAGAAAAAGTGGTTGGAGTTAAATGAGCACTTTCCTAGTTACAAGAGTAGGAGTGATCTGATGACGATCTTTTGGGATTCCAAAGAACAAGAATGGTGTGAGGACTGCAATGAAGATGTTCAGTTATTCCATTCGATCGTTCTCTTGGAAGATGAACAAAAAATTCCTAAAAGCAAGCTTCGTCCAGGTTACGAAAAGGAAAAAGGAAGTCGGAAACACCGCTCTTGTCAATATACACTCGATTCAAAAAAAGGGACAACCCTGTCATAAGCTACAAGTAGAAGATTTTTTAGAGCGATCTAGAAAGTCTTCTTTTTTTCTTTTCTTTTTCGAATAGTATAAGTGAGAGGAGGAATTATGGTTCAAGAAATTGCTAAACAATTGATCCGCATGGGCAAACATGAAGAGGCTCAGGATCTCTACTTCATCCCTCGTAGGGAGGAGTACCAAGTCTTTATGAGGGTAGGGGATGAGCGACGCTTTGTGCAGGCTTTCCCTTTTGAGGAGATGACGGCTATCATTAGCCACTTTAAGTTCGTAGCAGGGATGAACGTGGGAGAAAAAAGGCGCAGTCAGCTAGGATCGTGTGATTACCCATTAGAGGATGCAGTGGTTTCAATCCGCTTGTCGACGGTAGGGGATTATCGTGGCTATGAAAGCTTGGTCATTCGACTCCTGCATGATGAGGAACGCGAATTGCGTTTTTGGTTTGATCAGTTACCGGAATTGCAGAAAAAATTGGCTGGCCGTGGGCTTTACCTTTTTGCGGGTCCCGTTGGTTCGGGAAAGACCACTCTCATGCATGCTTTGGCGCAAGAGCGCTTTGCGGACCAGCAAGTCATGTCCATCGAAGATCCTGTCGAGATCAAGCAGGATAATATGCTTCAGCTTCAGCTGAATGACCAGATCGGCATGACCTATGACAACTTGATCAAGCTCTCCTTGCGTCATCGGCCGGACCTGCTCATTATTGGGGAGATCCGAGATAAAGAAACAGCTCGTGCAGTGGTACGGGCTAGTTTGACAGGGGTTACGGTCTTTTCCACCATTCATGCCAAAAGCGTTAGAGGAGTTTATGAACGTCTCTTAGAACTAGGGGTCAGTGAGGAAGAGCTCAAGATTGTTTTACAAGGTATTTGTTACCAACGATTAATTGCAGGAGGAGGGGTTGTCGATTTTGCAACAGAAAACTACCAAGAACATTCAGCCAGCCGCTGGAACCAACAAATGGATCTCTTGGCTCAATCGGGATATATCCAGCTGGCGCAGGCACAAGCCGAAAAAATTATCTACCACTAAACAAAAGCAAATCATTGAATTGTTTTTGAACCTTTACTCAAGTGGCTTTCACCTGTCTGAAATTGTTGATTTTTTGGACCGCTCCCACCTGGTGGAGAGTCGCTTGGTTTCCCAGATGCGGGAGGATCTCTCTCGAGGACGGCGTTTTTCAGAGATGATGGCAGGGATCGGTTTTTCAGATGCGGTCACGACGCAGCTATCTCTGGCTGAGCGCCATGGCAATCTTTCATTGAGCTTGGAGAAAATCAGTGCTTATCTGGAGAATATGCGTAAGGTCAAGAAAAAGTTGATCGAGGTGAGTACCTATCCTCTCATCTTGCTTGGGTTTTTAGTTCTGATTATGCTAGGTTTGCGCAATTACTTGCTCCCTCAAATGGATGCTCAAAATATCGGTACCCAACTGATCAGCTCTTTTCCCCAGCTTTTTTTGGCGCTAGGAACGGGACTGGTAGTTTTCGTCTTACTCGGCTTTCTCTATTATCGACAGTCTAGTAAGATCAAAGTTTTTAGAAGCTTGTCCCATTTGCCTTTCGGGAAAGGTATGATTCAAGCGTATTTGACAGCCTATTATGCCAGAGAATGGGGCAATCTGATTGGCCAAGGATTGGAGCTGTCTCAGATTTTTACCATGATGCAGGAGCAAAAATCCCAACTTTTTCAAGAGATTGGGAGGGATTTAGCTCTTTCTTTAGACCGTGGCCAGTCTTTCTCAGATACAGTTGGACAGTATTCTTTTTTCAAAAAAGAATTGCCCCTGATGATTGAATATGGTGAGGTCAAATCAAAGCTCGGAAGTGAACTGGAGCTCTACGCTGAAAAAACATGGGAGGATTTCTTTCGTCGGGTTCACAAGGCTATGAATGTGATACAACCCTTGGTGTTTGTCTTTGTGGCGCTTGTGATTGTCTTACTCTATGCAGCCATGTTGCTGCCGATTTATCAAAATATGGAGGTTCATTTATGAAAAAACTAAAAACATATAAGGTAAAAGCCTTTACTCTTATTGAAATGTTGGTGGTCTTATTGATTATCAGTGTATTGTTATTGCTCTTTGTGCCTAATTTGACCAAACAAAAAGATTCTGTGAAAGAAACAGGAAATGCAGCGGTTGTCAAGGTGGTCGAAAGTCAGGCAGAATTGTATGAACTCAATCATACCAACGACCAAGCAACTCTAGCAAAATTGATTGCTGATGGAAATATCACCAACAAACAAGCAGAATCTTATCGTGCTTATTATGCGAAAAATAGTGGAGAAACTCGTGCGGTTGCAGATTAAGGCCTTTACCTTGGTGGAGACCCTTCTAACCTTGATGATCGTCAGTTTTATCTATCTGGGCTTATCAGGATCGATCAAGACGAGCTTTCAACAGGTGGAAGAAAAAGTCTTTTTTGCAGAGTTTGAGCATCTCTATCAAGAAAGTCAGAAGCTAGCACTGGCAAAGCAAACGGAATTGGATGTTGAAGTGAGTGCAAGGAAGATCCAAACGCCTTACCAGACGGTGGAAATCCCTGATTCTATCACGCTGCAAGATCCCAAAACGATTCGCTTGGACCGAGAAGGTGGCAATTCATCCCTGGCCAATTTGCATTTTCAAACACAGAGAGGAGTGGTGACCTATCAGCTTTCGCTTGGAAATGGGAAAATTAAAAAGAGCATTCGTTCCCGCTAGTATTCTCTTAGAATCCTTAGTTGCCTTGAGTTTATTTGCCATGATTACAACCTTATTGCTAGGGGAGATCCAGCGTTCGCGCAAGGAGCGACTAGCGGATTTCAAGGAAGTAGAAGTCTTGTCTGCCGCCCAAATGGCTCTTCAGACCGGACAAAATCATCTTGAGGCCAATGGCATTCAGGTTCAGGTCGAAAAAGATGCCAATCAAATCACGGTCTATCATCAGGGGAAGGTGGTGCTGCATGTGGAATAAAAGGAAGGTCCAGGCCTTTACCTTGCTTGAGGCTTTGATTGCTCTATTCGTGCTGAGTGGAGGTGTTTTAGTCTTTCAAGGCTTGACCAAACTCTTGCATGCTGAATTGGACTACCAAGCGCATCAAAAGCGGGAAGAATGGATTTTATTTCAGCAACAACTACAGGTGGAATTGGACCGGAGTCATTTTAAAAAAGTGGAGAACAATCATATTTACTTGATTCAGGATCAAAAACCAATTGCTATTGGCCAGTCTAATGGAGATGATATTCGAAAAACAGATGATCGGGGCAGGGGGTATCAGCCTATGATTTCAGGTGTTCACTCTAGTCAGATTTGGCAGGAGGGAGAGTTGATTCATCTGCGCTTGAATTTTGAGGAAGGTTTAGAAAGGGAGTATGTCTACCATGTGGTACCAGCAATGCAAAATGAAAAAAGTTAAGGCTGGAGTCTTGCTCTACGCCCTCCTAATGGCAGCTGTTTTCAGCCTCTTGCTCCAGTTTTACCTGCACCGTCAGGTCGCGGAAAAACGGATCTTAAAGACGAGTCAAGATCGTCTTCGGGCCTATGCTTTGGTACAATTGGCTATTGAAAAAGGAAAGAGTGATGAGAAGGCATCAGAGATTCACTTAAAGTCAGGAACTGTTCAGCTAAAGCAGGACACTGGTTTTCTTTCTGCTCAAGCTGAGATGGATGGAGAAAGCTATGAGTTTGTCCTTCCTGTAAATGAAGAAAAAGAAGGTAAGAAAGCAGAAAAAGAAAAGAAGAAGACGAAGAAAGGCAAAGAGAAGAACGATACAGAAAAGCCTTCTGAAGAGACGCCGAAAGAGACGAAGGAGGCATCGGAAAATAGCGAAAAAGACTAATTTTTGGTATGATAGGGTGCGGAGGAAATCATGAATTTCGAAAAAATTGAACAAGCCTATACCTATCTATTGGAAAATACTCAGAGTATTCAAAATGAACTGTCAACCAACTTTTATGATGCCTTGATTGAACAAAATGCCATGTATTTGGAGGGCAAGACAGATCTAGAAATTGTCAAAAACAATAACCAAAAATTAAAAGAACTAGGTTTAAGTAAGGAAGAATGGCGCAGAGCCTACCAATTCCTTTTTATGAAAGCTGCTCAAACAGAACCTTTACAAGCGAATCACCAATTTACACCAGATGCAATTGGCTTTATCATTACATTTTTGATCGATCAGCTGTCCTCAAAAGAAAGACTGGATATCCTAGAAGTGGGGAGTGGAACAGGGAATCTCGCTGAGACCATTGTTAACAACAGTCGTCTCAAGATCGATTACTTAGGATTGGAATTGGATGACCTCTTGATTGATCTATCTGCTAGTATCGCAGATGTGATGGAGTCTAGTGTTGTCTTTGCGCAAGGAGACGCGGTTCGTCCACAAGTTTTGAAAGAAAGTGACTTGATCGTCAGCGATCTTCCAATTGGTTATTATCCAGATGATACTATTGCGCAGCGCTATCAGGTAGCCAGTACAGAAGAACATACCTATGCCCATCACCTCATGATGGAACAAGCGTTGAAGTACTTGAAGCCTCAAGGAGTAGCCATTTTTTTAGCGCCTAATAACCTCTTGACGAGTCCTCAGAGTGATCTTTTAAAGACTTGGTTGAAAGACAAGGCTCAGATCCTTGCCATGCTAACCTTGCCAGAATCCCTCTTTTCAAATCCAGCCTATGCTAAGACAATTTTCGTCTTACGAAAACAAGAAGAAGAGTCTGTTCAGCCTTTTGTTTATCCTTTCACGGATCTACAGGATCAAGATCAAGTGGTCCACTTTATGGAAAGTTTCCAAAACTGGTTAATGGATAGTGAAATTTGATCAAAGATCTGATATAATAGAAAAAGTGAAAACGCTTAATGAGGTGAATATATGTCGAAAACAATTTCTATTAATGCAGGAAGCTCTAGTTTAAAATGGCAATTGTACCAAATGCCGGAAGAAACAGTTCTTGCAAAAGGATTGATTGAACGAATTGGTTTAAAAGATTCGATTTCAACGGTAAAATTTGATGGACGTTCAGAAAAACAAGTATTAGATATTCATGACCATACACAAGCTGTAAAAATTTTGTTGGATGATTTGATTCGATTTGATATTATCAAGTCATACGATGAGATTACAGGGGTGGGTCACCGCGTCGTTGCGGGTGGAGAATATTTCAAGGATTCTGCCTTGGTAGATGATGAAGTTCTTCAAAAAGTGGAAGAGTTATCTTTGCTAGCTCCACTTCACAATCCTGCAAATGCGGCTGGAATTCGTGCCTTCAGAGATATTTGTCCAGATATTACCAGTGTTGTAGTATTTGATACTTCTTTCCATACAACCATGCCAGAAAAAGCTTATCGTTACCCTCTTCCAACTAAATATTACACAGAAAACAAGGTTCGGAAATACGGCGCCCATGGAACTAGCCATCAGTACGTAGCTGGGGAAGCTGCGAAACTCCTTGGGAAACCATTGGAAGAGTTGAAATTGATTACCTGCCACGTCGGAAATGGTGTATCTGTCACTGCAGTTGATAAAGGAATCTCTGTCGATACTTCAATGGGCTTCACCCCTCTAGGTGGGGTCATGATGGGAACACGTACAGGAGATCTCGATCCAGCGATCATTGCTTATTTGATGGAGCATACAGAAGACTTTAATACGCCTGAAGATATCAGCCGGATCCTAAACCGTGAGTCAGGTCTTCTTGGGGTTTCAGAAACTTCTAGCGATATGCGCGATATCCATACAGCGATGCACAATGGCGATGAAAAAGCTCAGTTAGCTTTTGACATTTTTGTAGATCGTTTGAAAAAATACATTGGTCAGTACTTTGCTGTCTTGAATGGTGCAGACGCTATTATCTTCACAGCTGGAATTGGTGAAAATGCAGCGAATGTTCGCTCTGCGATTATCAATGGTCTCAGCTGGTTTGGTTGCAAGGTTGATCCTGAAAAGAACGTCTTTGGAGTTATAGGAGATATTTCCACAGCCGATTCGACTGTGAAAGTCTTGGTAGTGCCAACAGATGAAGAGTTGGTCATTGCGCGCGATGTTGAACGTTTCAAAAATAAGTAGACTGAAATAAAGCGAGATAGGTTGGAGGCGAAAGTCCCAACCTTCTTATTTTATGCTAGAAAGAGGTTCTTGATTGAAAAAAATACAGTCTTTTGTTCGAGAGCACCAATTATGGAGGAATGCCTTCTGGCTTCTTCTTTTTGTACCCTTGTTTTTCCTTTCGCAATTGCCACTCATTTCCATGCTCTTTTCCATTCGAAATGGGCTTGATGCGTGGATAGTCACCCTCCTTACCCTGGTGGCTACAGTTGTAGTACTCTTTGTTTTTTATGTGGTTATGAAAAAGAGTCCTCTAGAGAATATAGATATTCGGGTGATTACCTGGCCAGCTTTGGGAAGGAATTTTCTTTTTTTCCTCTTGTTGATCGCCAATAACATGCTAGCCTATCCCCTGTTGCAACAGGAGGGGAGCGACACGACGAAAAATCAAATGGTTCTAATGGAACTTCAAGCCCATGCTCCTTTTTTTGCCATGGGGATGGTCGTCGTGCTTGTTGCTCCGATTCTAGAGGAGTTGCTCTGTCGAGCCATCATACCCCGTTTGATTTTTCGAGGGGCAGAACCGATTGGTTACTTGGCTGGAGCACTCTTTTTCACCTACTTGCATGGACCGAGCACTTTAGGAGAATGGGTAGCTTATGGAGGAATGTCCTTGATCATAACTTGGGTGGCTTATCGCTACAAGCGGATCGAGTATAGCATCTGTCTTCATATGACCTTGAATGCGTTGGCTTATTATTCTCCAGCTGTCTTACTCCTGTGTTTATTGCCGGTATCGAGAGTTTTCTTCCCGGATAAATTATGATAAAATGGTAGGTACCAATGAGTTTTAATACACACCCAAAGTCGATAGACCAAGGGCGACTAGAAAGCTGGTACAGTCCATCGAGAGAGCTAACTCGGAGGTTTGAACTCTTGTTCTAGCCTCTTTCTCATCTCGTTGCTCTCTAGTTGAAGAAAAAGGAGTTGAAAATGGGGAGAAGAGTAGATAGGAAATGGCTAAGTGCCCAAGGGACGCTTCTTTGTGGCATCTTAAATGTCACTCCGGATTCATTTTCTGACGGTGGCAAGTATACAAGTATGGATGCAGCCTTGCAACAGGCGAGAAAACTGATCCAAGAAGGAGCTCAGATCCTAGATATCGGAGGGGAGTCAACCAGACCAGGTAGTCATTATGTGGAGATTCAAGAAGAGATTGACCGTGTAGTTCCGGTGATTGAAGCCATTCGGAAAGAAAGTGATGTCTTGATCTCAGTAGATACTTGGAAGTCCCAAGTGGCGGCCGCAGCGCTCGAAGCTGGAGCCGATATTGTCAATGATATTACTGGTTTTCTTGGAGATCCTAAGATGGCCACTGTGGTCGCTCATCATGAAGCTAGCGCGATTCTTATGTTTAATCCCGTTATGGCTAGACCGAGTCATCCAAGTTCCACTATTTTTCCAAGTTTTGGCTTTGAACCAGCTTTTTCAGAGCAGGAGCTTCAAGAGATGGCTCAAGAGCCCATCCAAGACGTGATGGGAACCTTCTTTGAACGATCGCTTGCTGTAGCGAAAGCAGCTGGTGTCCAAAAGGATCGTATCCTGTTGGATCCTGGGATTGGTTTTGGTTTGACCAAGCGCGAGAACTTACTCTTATTGCAAGAGCTTGAGACGATTCACCAACAGGGCTATCCAATCTTTCTTGGAGTTTCTCGGAAACGCTTTGTGGTCAATATTATTGAGGAAGCTGGATTTGAGACAGATCCCACAACGGAGACTGGTTTTTGGAACCGGGACTTGGCTTCAAGCCATTTGACCAGTATTGCAGCCAGCCAAGGAGTTGAAGTGGTGCGTGTGCATGATATTCCCCTTCACAAGATGGCAGCTAGTCTGGGACAAGCTATTTTCCAAGCCCAAGAAGCAGCAGATACTAATTTAAAACAATACAAGTAAATGAAGAAAAAAGAACATCAGTTGGATCTTAGCTGGCTAGAAGCCTATCGGTCCCAAGATCCACATTTCGGTTTGGAGCGTATGGAGTCTCTCTTAGCTTTGAGAGGAAACCCTCACTTAGACTGTCGGGTCATCCATGTTGCAGGGACCAATGGCAAAGGATCTACCATTGCCATTTTATCCCAACTCTTGAGACAAGCAGGCTTACGCGTCGGAGTTTTTAATTCTCCTTACCTGATCCATTACAACGACCAAATCACGATCAATGGCGAAGCTATTTCAGATCAAGACTTGCAAACCTATCTGGATAGCTATCAACAACTCTTGGAAGCTGAACAATCATCAGCTGTCTTTCAAGGTTTGACGGAATTTGAGCTGATGACGGCCATTGCCTATGATTATTTTGCCCATGAAGAGCTAGACTATGTGATCATGGAAGTCGGTATGGGGGGACGATTAGACAGTACCAATGTCTGTCAGCCGGTGCTGACTGCGATCACGTCGATTGGTTTGGATCATGTTGCCCTTCTGGGGCCGGATCTGGCTTCCATTGCTCGTGAAAAGGCAGGTATCATTAAGCCAGGAATTCCTCTGCTTTTAGGAGATTTAGACCCTGAAGCAGATCAAGTCATAGAAGACATTGCGAATAGTCAGCAGGCTCCAATGTTTACTTATGGCAGAGATTATCAGGTTTGGTTGGGAGCCTCTCATCTATCAGGCCAATCCTTTATTTACCAAAGTTCCAAAAGAATAAAAGCCTCCTATCGAGTAGCGCTCCTGGGACATCACCAGGCTGGAAATGCAGCCCTTGCTATCAGTATCTGCGATGTGCTCTTTGAAAAAGAAGGACGTGAGCTCTTGTCAAGAGAGTTAGTGGATGAGGCCTTGGGTCAAGTCGTCTGGCCTGGCCGTCTAGAAATGATCTGTCAAAAGCCTCTGATCTTGCTAGACGGGGCCCACAACCCTCATGCTGTGGCACCACTGATCGCAAGTCTTCAGGATCTCTTTCCAAGACAAAAAAAGACCATCCTTTTTACCTGCATCCGCACCAAAGCCTTAGAAGAGATGGTGCTTCAATGGCAGGACCTTGACAATAGCCGTTTGATCCTCACGACTTTTGACGATCCAAGAGCTTATTCTCAGGAAGAGATGGCAACTGTTGCTAGAAAACACCAGCTGAAAGATGTAAACTGGCAAGAGTTTCTACAAAATTGGCAAGTTGAAGATGATGAGCTCCTTCTTGTAACTGGATCGCTCTACTTTCTCAGCCAAGTTCGACCTTATTTAGTAAAAAAAGAAAAATCCAATTAGGAGATGATATGGATACCAAAAAAATTGAAGAAGCAGTTAAAATGATCATCGAAGCAGTCGGTGAAGACAAGAACCGTGAGGGCCTTCAAGAAACGCCGACCCGCATCGCAAAGATGTACCAAGAGATCTTTTCAGGCTTGGGACAAACGGCAGAAGAGCACCTTGCTAAATCGTTTGAAATTATTGATAACAATATGGTGGTCGAGAAGGATATTTTCTTCCATTCCATGTGTGAGCATCACTTCTTGCCTTTTTATGGAAAAGTGCATATCGCCTATATTCCAAACGGCCGTGTTGCAGGACTTTCAAAACTAGCCCGTACGGTTGAGGTCTATGCAAAAAAACCTCAAATTCAAGAGCGTTTGACCGTTGAAATCGCAGATGCCTTGATGGAATATCTAGGAGCACAAGGGGCACTGGTCTGGGTAGAAGCAGAGCATATGTGTATGAACATGCGTGGTGTTCGTAAACCTGGGACCGCTACAGTGACAACTGCTGCGCGTGGATTGCTGGCGACAGACAAAAACTTGAAAAATGAAGCCTATAAACTCATGGGCCACTAATGGCTAGCTATAAGAGGTGACTATCGTGGATCAATTACGGATCAAAGATTTGCAGGTATACGCCTATCACGGCGTTTTCCCGGAGGAAAAAGAATTAGGACAACGATTTGTCTTAGACCTATGGATTGATTATGAGATGACTCGTGCTGCCCGCACAGGTGATTTAGAAGCTTCCATCCATTATGGGATCTTGGCGGAACAGTTGACCGAGTGGATGCAGGCAGAAAAGATCGATCTGATTGAAACGGTTGCCTTTCAATTGGTGCAAAAGATTTTCGAAAGCTATGCCTTTGTAGAAAAAGTCCGTCTGGAGTTGAAAAAACCATGGGCTCCTGTTCCTTTGCCGCTAGATACTTGTTCGGTCACGATTGAACGAGAAAAAAGACGGGCCTTTATTGGACTTGGTACCAATATGGGAGACAAAACTCTTCAGCTAGATACTGCGCTAGAAAAAATCAAGGATCGAGGTATTCGGATCCTGCAGACTTCTACAAGGATCGAAACAGAGCCTTGGGGAGGGGTAGAGCAGGAAGCCTTTCTGAATCAAGTGGCAGAGATCGAAACCTGGATGACCCCGCAAGATTTATTAGAGACCTTACTTGCAATCGAGCAGGAAATGGGGCGTGTCCGTGAGGTCAAGTGGGGGCCGCGTGTGATCGATTTAGACCTGCTTTATATGGGGGATATGACTCTCTATAGTCCAGACCTGATTTTGCCTCACCCTTATGTTGCAGAACGGGCTTTTGTTCTTGAATCTCTGAATGAAATTGCCCCTCATTTTGTGGATCCTATTCAAAGAAAGCCCATTCGCCAATTATGGGATGCCCTTAAATAAGTTGCATCAAAAAAACAATCCTTTGCAGATTGCGTAGACCAGCAAAGGATTGTTTTTCTTTGTCTTCAATTATTTCCGATACAAGCGATCGTACTGATAGACAGGGTCCATGGTGACGTTGATGCCGAGCTTGCGAAGGACATTTTTATCTTCGTCTGTCAGCATAACAGTTGAGTGGGCTTCGCTGCCTTTCAATTTGCCTAATTCTTGCATGGCAAGGTTGGCATCCTCATTGCTCATGGCCGTAATGGCAAGAGCGATGAGGATCTCGTTTGAGTGAAGGCGAGGGTTGCGACTCCCCAAATGATTGATCTTCAGACCTTGGATCGGTTGCACGTATTCTGGTTCGATCAACTTAGTTTCTTTGTCAATATGAGCCAATTTCTTAATCGCATTGATCAAGAGGGCTGCAGTTGGACCAAAGAGGTCAGAAGTTTTCCCTGTTACCATTTCTCCGTTTGGCAATTCAAGCGCCAAGGCTGGTTCCCCTGTTGCTTCCTCTTTTTGGCGGGCAAGGACGGTTACTTTCCGATCATTTGGTGTAATCCCCAAATCATTCATCAAGAGTTCAATCTTCTTCACAGCTCCTTCACCGACACGCTCTGCCTTGACATCCAAGATGGTTTGGTAATAGCGACGGATGATTTCTTGTTGAGAGGCTTCGATCGCAGCTTCATTGTCCACAATGGCAAAACCGACCATGTTGACGCCCATATCTGTAGGAGAAGCGTAAGGAGAGGTTCCTAAGATCCGTTCCAACATGCGCTTCAAGACAGGGAAGATTTCGATATCGCGGTTGTAGTTGACCGTTGTTTCCCCGTAGGTTTGGAGGTGGAAAGGATCGATCATATTAACATCGTCTAGATCTGCAGTAGCTGCCTCATAAGCCAAGTTGACTGGGTGGTGCAAAGGAAGGTTCCAAACTGGGAAGGTTTCAAACTTAGCATAACCTGATTTGATCCCATTTAATTGGTCATGGTACATATTGGACATACAAGTTGCGAGCTTACCAGAACCAGGTCCAGGAGCTGTCACAACGACCAAATTGCGACTAGTTTTGATGTAGTCATTTTTCCCCATCCCTTCAGGAGAGATGATGTGGTCCATATCGGTTGGGTAGCCCTTGATCGGATAGTGTAGATAAGAGGCAATGCCATTCTTTTCCAACTGTTTACGGAAAACATCTGCAGCTGGTTGACCAGCATATTGTGTGACAACGACAGAACCGACATAGATCCCCAATTCGTTGAATTTATCGATCAAGCGGAAGACCTCTTGATCATAAGAAATTCCTAGATCCCCACGGGCTTTTGAGTGTTCAATGTTGTTAGCGTTAATAGCAATGACAATTTCCACCTGGTCGCGCAATTCTTGGAGTAACTTGATTTTATTGTCCGGTTCGTATCCAGGGAGGACACGAGCAGCGTGGAAGTCCTCTAACATCTTACCACCAAATTCAAGGTAGAGCTTGCCATCGAATTGGTTAATCCGCTCAATAATGTGATCACGTTGCAAGTTCAAATACTTTTCAGAACTAAAAGCTTGTTTTTTCATGTAAAACTCCTGTATATAAGGGAAGGGTCTGCCACACGAATCCAAGGATGAGTATTCCCTTCCCTACCATTTCATTCTTTCATATTATATCAGAAAACAGATGGAAGACAAACTATTCTTTGTCACTTTTCTTAGAAGAGTTTGGATGGCCCAGAACTCACGGTAGAAAGTTTCCAAGAGAAGTTTGTTTCCCTCCTAAAAAAGCCCCTTATGGGGCTTCAGATCGGATTTGCTTAATACTGTTTGATCAGATCAACTGTAGACCGATCCAATTTCTTAACCAATGCTTGCAAGAAGGCTTGCGCTTGCAAGAAATCATCCATGGCATAGAGGGTTTGATGAGAATGAATGTAACGTGCGCAGACACCGATGGTTGTCGATGGGACTCCACCGTTCTTTAAGTGTGCGGCACCGGCATCGGTTCCACCTTTACCACAGTAATATTGGAATTTAATGCCCGCTTCTTCAGCAGTTGTGAGCAAGAAGTCTTTCATATTTGGTAGCATGATGTGACCTGGATCGTAGAAGCGAAGCAAGGTTCCTTCACCAATCGCGCCCTGATCCCCAAAGACATCGGCTGCTGGGGAACAGTCTACAGCAAGGAAGATCTCAGGATCAAACTTAGTCGTTGAGGTATGGGCTCCACGAAGTCCTACTTCCTCTTGAACGTTGGCCCCTACATAGAGTTCGTTGTTTAAGTCTTGCCCAGAAAGGCTCTTGGCCAGTTCGCTGACCATCAAAACGCCATAGCGGTTATCCCATGCCTTTGAGATGACGTTTTTACCATTTGCAGTGAGAATCGCAGAGCTGTCTGGTACCAAGGTGTCCCCAGGACGGACCCCATAGCTTTCAGCTTCAGCTTTAGAGGCAAATCCAGCATCAAAGACAATGTCGCTAATGGCAGGCATTGTAGGACCACCTGTTCCACGTGTCAAATGTGGCGGAACAGATCCAGAAATAGCAGGATACTCACGTCCATCTCGCGTAAAGAGTTTGAAGCGTTGGCTGCTGACCACCATCGGGTTCCAACCTCCGATTGGAACAACACGGAAAGTCCCGTCAGCTTTGATTTCGCTGATCATAAAGCCAACTTCATCCATGTGGGCAGCTACTAAGATACGAGGAGCATCGGCTACTTTTGAGTGTTTGACCCCGAAGATCCCACCGAGACCATCTGTCACGATTTCGTCTACATGAGGGGTTAATTGTTGGCGCAAATAATCCCGTACAGGAGCTTCATGACCTGAGATGGCAGGGATTTCAGTTACTTCTTTGATTTTCGAAAATAAATCAGTCATAGGTTACCTTCTTTCTGATGCTATTTTATCACTTTTTTCATGAGGATGGTAGCGTTATTATAGAAATGCGGCTCAAAAAAGTGAAGGAGGAGATCCAGCCTAGACCATTGTCCCTCTGCTTATTTTGTGTTACAATAGGCACTATGAAAGCTAAAAAAATTATTTTGTCTAGTCTGGCTGTAGCAAGTGCAGGAGCTCTTGCGGCCGGTGTTTATAAAATTGCCAAAGATCAAAAGCGTCTCCGTACTCAAGAAGAGTTGGTAGCAGAAGTACGGGAGCAAATGGAAGCCATGGGGACAATTGCGACCCTGTATGTGGAGCTCTACGAATCTAGCGAAGAGCGCATAGTAGGAGGCGTTATTTTTGAAGATGAGCGTCATTACCGCTTTGTCTATGAGGATAGCCTCTTGCGCTATGAAGAGGAAAAGCTATGATCACACCGCGTTCTCTAGAAGAAATTGCTTCTTATGTAGAGCAAGAAGGCAAGAAAGTGTTTGTCTTTTCGGCGGATTGGTGTGGAGATTGTCGCTATCTTAAGCCTTTTTTACCGGAGATTGAAGCTGAAAATCCCGAATTTACCTTTATCTTGATTGACCGAGATGCCTATCTGGATCTGGCGAAAGTCTGGGATGTTTATGGGATCCCTAGTTTGGTGGTTCTGGAAAAGGATAAGGAAATCGGGCGGTTTGTCAATCGGGATCGGAAAACCAAAGCCCAGATTACAGCATTCTTAGCAGGATTAAAATAGGAGAAAATCATGATTGTAACATACAACAAAGAACAAGTCGGCGATGTATTGATGCTGACCTTGAAAAATAGTGGGGAAGCAAAGCTAGCGGTGGAGCGAAAGGGAAAGGTGGCTCGCGTTTACCGGGAGGATACCCAAGAAACGGTTGCCTGGAATATCTTTGAAATCTCAACTTTCTTTGCCGTAGAAGGCAAGGGCCAAGTCTTTTTGACAGATGAACAAGTGGCTCGTTTGAACCAAGAATTGGAAAGAGAAGGTTTTTCAGAACGCTTGGTCAATGATCGGGAACCAAAATTTGTGGTGGGAGAAATCCTTGAGATGGTGGCCCATCCAGATAGTGACCATTTGAATATCTGCCAAGTAGCCGTTGGGGCAGATAAGACGGTTCAGATCGTAGCAGGGGCTCCAAATGCGCGTGTCGGTCTCAAGACCATTGTTGCTCTTCCAGGTGCAATGATGCCGGATGGTAGCTTGATTTTCCCAGGGGCACTTCGTGGTGAAAAAAGTTATGGTATGATGTGCAGTCCTCGCGAATTGCACTTGCCAAATGCTCCTCAAAAACGAGGCATTATTGAATTGGATGACGCAGAAGTGGCAGGGACGCCTTTTGATCCTGCCCGTCACTGGAAGGGATAAGAGAGTGGGACAGAAATCGGTCATTCGTTAGAATTCGATTTCGTCGTCCCACC
>ERZ772956.888-NODE-888-length-21207-cov-26.042549_pt1 | contig 21207 bp, 18 predicted proteins | sample MGYA00580683_ERZ772956 | MGnify/ENA primary metagenome ERZ772956 (study PRJEB29015, sample SAMEA2738077) | human oral metagenome | biome: human oral; feature: human-associated habitat; material: saliva | place: China | collected 2212 ... | reverse complement strand
AGCCAAACTGTCCGGCGACCAAGAATAAGGTTGCAGACATGACGAAGTCTGAATTAATGGTTCGTTTGGCAGAAGTTTTTGCCGAGAAAAACGGTAACCAATTGCTGGCAAAAGACGTCGAATACAGCGTAAAAGTTTTGGTTGATACCATGACCCGCTCGCTGGCTCGCGGTCAGCGTATTGAAATCCGTGGTTTCGGCAGCTTCGATTTGAACCATCGCCCGGCCCGTATCGGTCGCAACCCCAAAACCGGCGAACGTGTGGAAGTGCCTGAAAAACACGTCCCTCACTTCAAGCCCGGTAAGGAATTGCGTGAACGTGTGGACTTGGCTTTACAAGAAAATGCCAACTAAACCTGAGTAAACGAACGCCGCAGAAATGCGGCGTTTTTGTTGTCTGAAAATATGGTTTTCTATTGTTTTCGTAATTTGGGTGGAATTTGTAATGGAAAATTCATAGGGTCGTCTGAAATCATCTATAATACGTTTCTTTTAATGATTGCCCGTTGATAAAACGTATAGTGGATTAACTTTAAATCAGGACAAGGCGACGAAGCCGCAGACAGTACAGATAGTACGGAACCGATTCACTTGGTGCTTCAGCACCTTAGAGAATCGTTCTCTTTGAGCTAAGGCGAGGCAACGCCGTACTGGTTTAAAGTTAATCCACTATAATTGTCAAACCCAAAAACATAATAAAGGTCAGATATGAGTGATAGAGGTCAACTGTTTGTCGCCCCTCCGTTTGAAAACCACAGCCCGCTGACTTGGTATCAGGCTGCAGCCGAACAACCGAATTTCATCCGCGATGAAGCACAGGCGCGGGCGATTGAATATTTGGATCGTTTGTGGACGGAACTGATGATGTTCAAACGCAAACGCAATCGTTTCCTAGGGCGCAGCCTGCGCTCTCCCCAAGTACCGAAAGGTCTGTATTTTTATGGCGGCGTGGGTCGTGGTAAAAGTTTCTTGATGGACGCTTTTTTCGGCTGTTTGCCATACCGCCGCAAACGCCGTGTCCACTTTCATGCCTTTATGGCGGAAATCCATAAGCGTTTGAAAGACTTGAAAAGTGAAGCCAACCCTTTAAAAGCAGTTGCTGCTGAGATTGCCAAAGAGACCCGCGTATTGTGTTTTGACGAATTTCACGTCAGCGATATTGCAGATGCGATGATTTTGGGTCGCCTGCTGGAAAACTTGTTGAGCGAAGGCGTGGTTTTGGTGGCAACTTCCAACTATGCCCCTTCCGAGCTTTATCCCCAAGGTCAAAACAGAAGCAGTTTTCTGCCGACCATCGCGCTGATTGAATCCAGCCTGACCGTCTTAAATGTTGACGGTGGGGAAGACTACCGCCTGCGCACTTTACGTCCTGCCGAGATTTTCTTCGTTCCCAACAATGAAGAAAACGAGCAGAAATTGGCTGATTTGTTTAAAGAAATGACAGGAATTTCCGAACTGAACCCCGGTGTCAGCGTAATACACGGGCGTGAAATTCCACATAAAGCCCACTCCGACCGCGCCATTTGGTTCGATTTCCGCGCTTTATGCTTTGGTCCGCGTTCGCAAGCGGATTACCTCTATTTGGCCGAACATTATGAAATGGTGTTCGTATCAGGATTGGAACGCCTGACGCCGCAGGAAAAAGCCGAAGCGCGCCGTCTTACTTGGCTGATTGACGTATTGTACGATTTCCGAGTAAAACTCTGTGCCACCAGCGCGGTAGGCGTAAACAATATTTATGTCGAAGGCGATTTCGCCGAAGAATTTACCCGTACCGCCAGCCGTATGGTGGAAATGCAATCGGAAGTTTATTTGGAGCAACCGCATCTGACGTTGAAAAAATAAGATTCAGGCGAAGAAAAAAGAGCGGCTTTTCCCAAAGTATACTGAAATTTGATAAAATAGCAGTTCATTTTCCCCAACCTCAGACTATTGTACAATGCAATAAAAACAAGGACATAATATGGCTATTGAGCGCACGATTTCCATCGTTAAACCCGATGCTGTAGGTAAAAATGTAATCGGCAAAATTTACAGCCGTTTTGAAGACAACGGACTGAGTATTGTTGCCGCCAAAATGAAGCACCTCAGCGTGCGCGAAGCCCAAGAGTTTTATGCAGTGCACAAAGAGCGTCCTTTTTACGACAGTTTGGTTGCCTTTATGACCAGCGGCCCTGTCATGATTCAGGTGCTGGAAGGTGAAAATGCCGTTGCAAAAAACCGTGAACTGATGGGCGCGACCAACCCTGCGGAAGCCGCTCCCGGTACGATACGTGCCGATTTTGCCGAATCTCTCAGCGTAAACGCCGTACATGGCTCTGACAGCCTGGAAAACGCAGCAATCGAGATTGCCTACTTCTTCAGCCAAAGCGAAATCTGCCCGCGTTAACGATAGATGCCGTTCGAACGTCCGACCGGTTCGGACGTTTGGACGGTTTTGTCGATATTGTTTGTCTCAATCTGTTTTCAGACGACCTTTCTCAAATGGGGGTCGTCTGAAAATATGATAGAAGGAGCTTGGAAATAAAAGCTGTTTGCTCAACAAGATTCAGGACATGTTCAAACCCACTATGCAACGTCCTAATCTGCCGGATTCGCAAGATTTATCGCGACAGCCTTTATTAAAAGCTTTACCAAGAAATAAACCACATGAAAACCAATCTGCTGAATTACGATTTAAACGGACTGACCCATCATTTTGCCGAGATGGGCGAAAAACCGTTCCGCGCCAAACAAGTCATGCGCTGGATCCACCAAGCCGGTGCGCAAAGTTTCGATGAAATGACCGATTTGGCAAAATCCCTGCGCCTGAAACTCAACGAACAGGCAAGCGTGGATGTGCCTAAACTGATGATGGCGCAAGAATCCACCGACGGTACGCGCAAATGGCTGTTGGATGTAGGAACGGGCAACGGCGTGGAAACGGTGTTTATTCCCGAAGCAGAACGCGGTACGTTGTGTATTTCCTCTCAAGTCGGCTGCGCATTGGAATGCACCTTCTGTTCTACCGGCCGCCAAGGTTTCAACCGTAATCTGACCGCTGCCGAAATCATTGGGCAACTGTGGTGGGCAAATAAAGCAATGGGCGTTACGCCGAAAAACGAACGCGTGATTTCCAATGTAGTCATGATGGGCATGGGCGAGCCAATGGCGAACTTTGATAATGTCGTTACTGCGCTGAGCATCATGCTGGACGATCATGGCTACGGCCTAAGCCGCCGCCGCGTTACCGTTTCCACATCAGGCATGGTGCCGCAAATGGACAGGCTGCGCGATGCAATGCCTGTTGCGCTGGCAGTATCCCTTCATGCTTCCAACGACGAAGTACGCGATCAAATCGTTCCGCTGAATAAAAAATATCCGTTGAAAGAGTTGATGGCGGCATGTCAACGCTATTTGGTCAAAGCACCAAGAGATTTCATTACTTTTGAATACGTTATGTTGGACGGAATCAATGATAAAGCGCAACATGCGCGCGAACTGATTGAGCTGGTAAAAGACGTACCGTGCAAATTCAATCTGATTCCGTTCAATCCTTTCCCCAATTCCGGTTACGAACGATCTACCAATGAAAATATCCGCGTTTTCCGCGATATTTTGCAGCAGGCAGGGTTCGTGGTAACCGTCCGCAAAACGCGTGGCGACGATATTGACGCAGCTTGCGGTCAATTGGCAGGACAAGTACAAGATAAAACACGCCGCCAACAAAAATGGCAGCAGATTTTGGTTGAACAACAGAGCTGATTATGAAACTGAACATTTGGCAACCCATTATTTTAACTTTGGTTTTGGGCGCATGCGCCGGCCCGAAAGGTCCAAGCAGAGCGGAACGTGCGACACAGGTCGCCAATATTAAAACCCAGTTGGCTATCGAATACATGCGCGGGGGCGATTACCGTCAAGCAACGGTCAGTATTGAAGAGGCATTGAAAGCAGACAGCAGCAATGAAGATGCATGGCTGGTTCGCGCGCAAATCTATCAATATCTCAAAGTGCGCGAAAAGGCGCAGGAAAGCTTCCAAAAAGCCCTATCTTTGAAACCTGACAATGCGGAAATCAACAATAACTACGGCTGGTTCTTGTGCAGCGAGATGAATAATCCTGCCCAGTCCATCAGTTATTTTGACAAAGCCCTGGCCGATCCGACTTATCCTTCTCCGTTTATCGCCAACCTCAACAAGGGCATTTGCAGCGCGAAGATGGGCCAATATTCGCTGGCAGAAGCTTATCTTGAACGCTCTTTGGCTGCGCAACCTCAATTCCCGCCTGCGTTTAAAGAATTGGCAAGAACCAAAATGCTGGCAGGCAATTTAAACGAAGCGGACTATTATTTCCGTCAATACCAAAGCAAAGTCGATGTCTTGCAGGCAGATGATTTGCTGCTGGGTTGGAAATTGGCAACCGCTTTGGGCAATAGCCAGGCAGCCTACGAATACGAAGCCCAGTTAAGGGCAAACTTCCCCTATTCGGAACAATTACAGGCAGTAACCACAGGTAAGTAACCACATGGAAAATCAAAAGAAAAACGAATACGACATTCAAGCTGCCAAATCATTGGGTGATGAGCTGGGACAACTCAGATACAAATCAGGTTGGGATATTGACGAAGTAGCACGACGGTTGAAACTGTCTGCCGAACAAATTGAAGCGCTCGAAAAAGGAGACTATTCTTTCTTTTCAGGATTGGTCTTCGTTATGGGCTATCTGCGTTCTTATGCCCGTCTGTTGAAAATCGATGAAGCAACCATTACAGGTCGTCTGAAAGCCATTTCCGCGCCGGAAGAAGACCATGTCTATCTGGTTGATCGCAGGCAAAATGCCAGCTTGAATTACCAAGATGGTGAAAAAGTCGGTTTTCCCAAATGGGTTTTGGGCATGGCGGCGCTCATCCTGCTTGGTGGCGGTATTTATGTTTGGCAAAGCAAGTCCAATCATGAAAACGAACAACAAGTCGCGCAAAACAGTGATGCAGTACGCAACAGTATGCAGACGCCGGATTTGAAAAAAGAAAATGTTGCCGTTTCCAATATGGCAGAAAACGGCAAACAAGAAATATCCAATGTCGAAAAAGCAGCTTCAAGTGTTGCCGCATCCGAAGCAGCGGCATCCGCACCTGAAGTCAAAGTCGATTCAGACGAGCTTTGGATTAAAGTCCAATACCGAAGCAATCTGATTATCACCGACAAGAAAGGTACCATGATTTTCAGCCGGATCATTCCCGCAGGAAGCGAAAGGCGTTTTAAAGGCGGTGCGCCCTACAATGTCTGGATCGGTATTGCCACAGGCGCACAAGCCAATTACGGCGGGACAACCATCAATCTGGCAGAATACCGGGTTGCCGGTGAAAAATCAGCTTCCTTTGTAGCAGGAAAAAAATAAAGATGAACACATCCAAACGCCGCCAAACCCATCAAGTACAAATCGATCATCTCACCGTCGGTTCGGATGCACCCGTTGTCGTGCAATCAATGACCAATACCGACACCTCAGATGCTAAAGCAACCGCCCTGCAAGTCAAAGAATTGAGCGATGCAGGCTCAGAAATGGTGCGCATTACCGTCAACAGCCCGGAAGCCGCCTCCAAAGTTGCCGAAATCCGCCAGCGTTTGGACGACATGGGTTACACCACCCCGCTGATTGGCGACTTCCATTTCAATGGCGAACGTCTGTTGGCAGAATTTCCCGAGTGCGGCAAAGCCTTGTCCAAATACCGTATCAACCCCGGTAATGTCGGCAAAGGCGCAAAAGGCGATGAAAAATTTGCCTATATGATTCGGACTGCTGCCGAAAACGACAAAGCCGTCCGTATCGGCGTCAACTGGGGTTCGCTTGACCAAAGCCTCGCCAAGCGCATGATGGATGCCAATCTGGCGTCCTCATCGCCCAAACCGCCCGAAGAAATCATGAAAGAAGCCTTGATTATTTCGGCGTTGGAATCTGCTGAAAAAGCCGTCCGATTAGGTTTGCCTGAAAACAAAATCATCTTGTCGTGCAAGGTCAGCTCCGTTCAAGATTTGATTCAGGTTTACCGCGAACTGGGCAGCCGCTGCCAATATCCGCTCCACTTAGGCTTGACAGAAGCAGGCATGGGCAGCAAAGGCATTGTCGCTTCGACTGCTGCCTTGGCCGTACTGCTTCAAGAAGGTATCGGCGACACCATCCGCATTTCCCTGACCCCTGAACCCGGCAGCTCGCGCACGCAGGAAGTCATCGTCGGTCAGGAAATTCTACAAACCATGGGACTGCGCTCGTTTACCCCCATGGTTACCGCCTGCCCGGGCTGCGGACGCACCACCAGCACAGTCTTCCAAGAGCTTGCCCAAGACGTACAAAATTACCTTCGCCAAAAAATGACCGTATGGCGCACCCTTTACCCCGGTGTAGAATCTTTAAACGTTGCCGTCATGGGTTGCGTCGTTAACGGACCGGGCGAAAGCAAACTGGCAGACATCGGCATCAGCCTGCCCGGAACCGGTGAAACCCCTGTTGCCCCGGTTTATGTTGACGGAGAACGCAAAGTGACTTTAAAAGGCGACAACATTGCAGCCGAATTCTTAGAGATTGTCGAAGAATACGTCAAAGTCAATTATTGCGAAGGCGGTGCAAAACGCAATCAAAACCGTATCATCCCGATACAGTCAGCTTGATAGGCATGAGAATAAAAGGTCGTCTGAAAAACATTCAGACGACCTTTTGGTTTGCCGGTATATTTATTAATGAAAATTAGGAAGAGGTAGAGAAATAGACCAGTTCTTGGAATATTCAGCCCGTTAGAAACTTGGTCATGCTAAATTTGTTAGGCACGAGGTTTTGCCCATTCGCTATTTTCAAATTAACCTCAAACTCAAAAAAAAGGCGATACCTTTCAGTACCGCCAAAGCTGCTTTGGTGATGAAACCTGTTATTTCGAGGCGCAACGGAAGCCTAGGTTGTGCAGGACGTATTTCGATTGCAGGCTAGTGCGAATGCCGTAGCGCAGGAAGGCGGCGTAATTTGATGGGTCACTGGAGCCTACGGATGCGCCGCTGCAAAACATTTGCGTATCGGCATTGCCTGACGAGAGCAGGCTGCTGTTGAAGTCTTCCGTCCATTCCCAAATCAGGCCGTGCATATCGTAAATGCCCCAGTAGTTGGGTTTGCTTTTACCGACATCGTGCAAGCCGTTTCTGCCGCCGTCTGCATACCAGTCAAGAATGGTACGGTTGTAGCCGGGTTCGGCAGAACCGTTTTTCTGTGTGGCGGAGGCAAGTCCGGCAAATTCCCATTGGTCTATGGTCGGCAGGCGTTTGCCTTGCGCAGTACAGTAGGCATTGGCGGCAAACCAAGATACGTTGGTTACCGGATGTTTCAGTTCGTTGGGTTTGGGCGCGTAGCTGTTGCTGCCTGTTTTAACCCAGTGTTTGAGGTAGGCAGGTTCGGCTTGTTTGGAGCTGACTTTGCCTTTTTGCCACTGCGGGTGTTTTTTGACAAACTCTGCAAATTCGGCATTGGTAACGGGATATTTGTCGATTTGGAAGGGTTTGACTTTAATGATGCTTGTTTCTTTCTTCAGATAGAGCGGGCGGTAGCTGCCTCCTTCAACTTTTGCCATTTCGGCCGCTGCTGCACTGCCGCTTGCGACAAGGGTAAAGAAGGCGAGGAGTGGTATGAGTTTCATAACGGGCTTTCTAATCTGAATGCGGGGTATTAGGCTTTGATTATATAGCGAAACCGGATAAAAATCCTTAGAGGCCGTCTGATTATTGTGCTTTTGGCTTGTCGGGTTCGTGAATGCTTGAAACCGGTTTTTCAGACGACCTTCGATACTTGATAGGTCGTCTGAAAAACCAATCTTTCGATTGGTCGTGGAAGAAAGCCACTGTTGTCCTTGCATCAGCCGGAACAGCAGTGGCTTTTTTCTGTCTCTACGCCGAGATGACTGGATTAGTAGCCGCCTTTACCTGCAGATGCTGCGGAAGCAGGAGCTGCGGAATCAGCTGGAGCAGAAGCAGCAGGGGCAGAAGCAGCAGGGGCAGAAGCGGCACCGCTACCTACATAGGCTTTATCTTCCAGTTTTTTGGTCATGATTTCAGGGTTTTCTGCGCCCTCTACTTTCAGTTGACCCAACGCGCCTTTGTTGAATGCACGGAAGATAGAGTGGTCAACCAAAGTATAGCTGCCCGGAATATCGGCTTTAAATTCGACAATCGCTGCACCACCGGCAGGGATCAGGGTACTTTGTACGTTTTCGTTGATCAGTTTGCCGCCTTCTACGTAAACTTTATCGAAGATTTCACCGATAACGTGGAAGGAAGAAACGAGGTTTGGACCACCGTTACCAACGTACATACGGACGGTTTCGCCTGCTTTAGCTTTCAGAGCGTTGTCGCCGGCGATAGAACCTACGTGGCCGTTAAATACAACATATTCAGGTTGTTCTGCGATGGCTTTGTCCATATCGAATGGTTGCAGGCCTTGCGCACCTTTTTTGCCTTTGGTGTAGAAGTCACCTTGTACGATGTAGAACTCTTTGTCCACTTTAGGCAGGCCTTCTTTAGGTTCAACCAAAATCAGACCGTACATACCGTTGGCGATGTGCATACCGACAGGGGCAACGGCACAGTGATAGATGTACAGACCGGGTTGCAGGGCTTTGAAGCTGAATGTAGAAGTACGGCCCGGAGCAGTGAAGCTGGCTTCTGCACCACCGCCTTGACCGGTAGCAGCGTGGAAGTCAACATTGTGCGGTACAGTAGAAGACGGGTTGTTAGAGAATTCGATATCCACGGTATCGCCTTCGCGTACACGGATCATGCGACCCGGAACGTCGCCGTCAAATGTCCAGTAGTGGTATTCCACGCCGTCGTCCATTTTCATGGTTTTTTCGATGGTTTCCATTTTTACGCGTACACGTGCAGGATGGTCGCGGTCAATGGCCGGCGGAACTTCAGGAGCGTGGGTGGTTACCGCGTCGATAACAGGCAAATCAGCAGCCGGGGTTTCGGCAGCAGTCTGAGTGCTGGAAGCAGGAGCTTCGGCAGTTGCAGGAGCGGAAGCGGTTTGCTCGGCAGGTTTTTGGGCAGCTTGCTCACCACAGGCGGCTAAAGCAAAAACTGAAGCAATGATTGCAGCTAAAGCTTGGCGTTTCATAGTTGTCATTTCCTTTAATAACTATTTTAAGAAGGTCAGGGTATAATTTTTCAACCTTTGTCGTCCGCGGCATACCGCTTTCGGCTCTTTACAAACTGCCTTATTCAGGGTCGTCTGAAAAGCATCTCTTATGAACTTTTGTAGGATTATGTAGGGGGTTTTGCCGCTATATCTTGACCTAAATCAATTAATTCATCAAAGATGAACTTTTACTACCTAATTTAATACCTAATTAATACTTAATAATTAGATAAAACTACATCAAATCATCTATTATTGCTCACATGTTTTATCCAATTCTTTACAAAAATGTCATCGTATTTTTGATAATAAGAATTATTATTGACTATATACCTGTTTTTTAAAGATTGTTGTTAAGAGAATATTTCTTTTGCCTGAAAAGAGTGCTACAATCTTTAACATTCATATAGTATGAATTTATAAGCAACCACTTTTTACCAAAATAAGGAGTTCTGAAATGGGACAGTACAAGAAGCTATGGTACTTGCTGTTTGCCGTCCTGGCAGTCTGCTTTACCATTCTTGGCTACATGGGCAGCGAGGTTTATAAAAAAGCCCCGCCTTACCCTGAGAGAGTCGTTTCGGCATCAGGCACTCAGCTGATGACCAAAGACGATATTTTGGCAGGTCAGTCTGCCTGGCAAACCACCGGCGGTATGGAAGTCGGTTCCGTATTGGGACACGGCGCATACCAAGCTCCGGACTGGACAGCCGACTGGCTGCACCGCGAGCTTGTCGCATGGTTGGATTTGACTGCGCAAGAGACTTACGGCAAAAAATTCAACGAAGTTTCTCCTGAAGAACAAGCCGTACTGAAAACCCGCCTTGCCGACGAATACCGTAACCAAAGCCGTATTAAAGAAGACGGCAGCGTCGTTATCAGCGATACCCGTGTCAAAGCCATTGAGAGTATCCTGCCTTACTACCACGGCGTATACAGCGATGATCCCGCCCTTCAGAAAACACGCGAACACTTCGCAATGAAAAACAACACATTGCCAAGTAAAGAAGCGCGTGAAAAACTGTTCAACTTCTTCTTCTGGACTTCATGGTCTGCTTCGACCAACCGTCCTGACGAAACTTTCACCTACACCAACAACTGGCCGCACGAGCCTTTGATCAACAACGTACCGACTACTGAAAACTACATGTGGTCGTTCACCAGCGTTGTATTGCTCCTGATGGGTATCGGCTTGCTGATGTGGGGTTACTCCTTCCTGACCAAACACGAAGAAGTGGAAGTTCCGACTGAAGACCCGATTTCCAAAGTACAGCTGACTCCTTCCCAAAAAGCATTGGGCAAATACGTCTTCCTGACAGTCGCCCTGTTTGTGGTACAAGTGTTGCTGGGCGGTCTGACCGCGCACTACACCGTCGAAGGTCAAGGCTTCTACGGCATCGACGAAGCACTCGGCTTCGAAATGTCCGACTGGTTCCCTTACGCATTGACCCGTACTTGGCACATCCAATCTGCCATCTTCTGGATTGCAACCGGCTTCCTGACAGCAGGTCTGTTCTTGGCTCCGATTGTTAACGGCGGCAAAGATCCCAAGTTCCAACGCGCCGGCGTGAACTTCCTGTACATCGCCCTGTTTATCGTAGTCGGCGGTTCTTACGCAGGTAACTTCTTCGCCCTGACCCACATCATTCGTCCCGATCTCAACTTCTGGTTCGGACACCAAGGTTACGAATACCTCGATTTGGGCCGTTTCTGGCAACTCCTGCTGATGGTCGGCCTGCTGTTGTGGCTGTTCCTGATGCTGCGCTGTACCGTTTCCGCCTTTAAAGAAAAAGGCGTGGACAAAAACCTGCTGGCAATCTTCGTTGCCTCCATGGTCGGTGTCGGCGTGTTCTACGCGCCCGGTCTGTTCTACGGCGAAAAATCCCCGATTGCCGTGATGGAATACTGGCGCTGGTGGGTGGTTCACCTGTGGGTAGAAGGCTTCTTCGAAGTATTCGCTACCGCAGCCTTTGCCTTCATCTTCTACAACATGGGCTTCGTCCGCCGCAGTACCGCTACCGCATCCACTCTGGCTGCCGCCGCCATCTTCATGTTGGGCGGTATCCCGGGTACGCTGCACCACCTGTACTTCTCCGGTTCTACCTCCGCCTCTATGGCAATCGGTGCCTGCTTCTCCGCATTGGAAGTCGTACCGCTGGTATTGCTGGGCCGTGAAGCTTACGAACACTGGTCTTACCAACACCTGTCCGAATGGGCGAAACGCCTGCGTTGGCCGCTGATGTGCTTCGTAGCAGTTGCCTTCTGGAACATGATCGGTGCCGGCGTATTCGGCTTCCTGATTAACCCGCCGATTTCCCTGTTCTACATCCAAGGCCTGAACACTACCGCAGTTCACGCACACGCAGCCTTGTTCGGTGTGTACGGCTTCTTAGCACTGGGCTTCGTCTTGCTGGTTGCCCGCTACCTGAAACCAAACGCACATTTCGACGACAAACTCATGACTTGGGGCTTCTGGCTGCTCAACGGCGGCTTGGTCGGCATGATCGCCATCAGCCTGCTGCCTGTCGGTGCGATTCAAGCATACGCCTCCATCACTCATGGTCTGTGGTATGCCCGTAGCGAAGAATTCCTGCAAATGGAAATCCTCGACACCCTGCGCTGGGTACGCACAGCAGCCGACTTGATCTTCATCGGCGGTGCAGTCTGCGTAGCCATCCAAGCAACCAAAATCGTATTCAGCCGCGATAAATAAATCCTAGCTTGAATACCATGCAAAAGGTCGTCTGAAAATTTTCAGACGACCTTTTCTTTTGGAAGATAGAAGAAACTCAATGGGGAGTTGCCTGAAAGGGGTAGGGCAGCTTAGCTTGGTTCATGCTCGCTTACGCCTTATTATCAGACATCGGAGCCATGCCGTTGATGTATTGGGTTTGCTGAATCTGCTCGTCGCTGGCAAACATTCGGTCAAACACGCTGCGGACTTCATCGGTCAATTCTACGTTCAGACTTTTCAGGGATTGATAGACCTGTTTCAACCATGAACGGAAACGGCGGAACACCCACGCAATTCTTCGCTTGGTGCTTTGCCTTCGTACAGGTAGGCTTCAAAACCGCGCGCCCATTTTTCGTGATTCTCGCGCTGCTCGTTCAGGCTCATTGCGTCCCATGCGGCAAGGTCTTTCACACCGAACCAATCCAAGGTCGTCTGAACGTCGGACAGGAATTGCCGTTCCTGTTCGGTCAGGTTTTCGGCAGGCTTGGCGGTCAGGTCGCGGGCGATATGGGTATTTGTTTCAAGGAAGAAATGCCCCAGTTCGTGAACGAATATAGATGCGTCGGCGTTTTTCAACAGGGCAATCAGGTTATGCTCACGGCTGAACATCCCACGGTCTGCGCCGCCTTGAAACAGTATGTCTTGATTGGTGTCGGTGTTGGGGGTAGAATTGTCATATGCCCTCTCCCCGTTTCGGACGTTGAGGCTTTGGCTGGAAATGTTTTTGATGACATTTTCGGATATTGCCGTTGGGGGATACTTCCGCATGGAATAGCTCGAAAATCTTTCTTTTTACGGCTGGCTTCGGCGATGTAAACCATCAGCCCGTCATCAAATCTCTTCAAATACGCAACCCGTTCAGCCCCTTGTTCTGATTGAAAACCTGTTACGATTTTGTCAGGCGATGTAACAATATCGGGAATCCGCGTCAAATCCTCCGCTGTTACGGCAACCTGTCCGCGTTCTTCTTCCGTTTTGGTGTTGCCATGTTCTTTGTAGATGTGGTGTGCTGCAAATCGGCTGATGGAATGTGAATATCCCTGTGTATCGGCAATTCAGGTATCTGCCGCGTTATCCAAAGTCCAAAATACAGCTTCGTTTTTCGCGGTTTCCCGTCCGTCTGTTGTCCAGATGTTGATTGCGTCCTGCGGGTTTTCGCTATGTACCCATCCGCGCGGCGGGTTGCTTGCTAATGCTTGATTCAATACGCTGTCGTCTAAAAGGCTTTCTCCGACCACATTCAAGCCGCCGTAGGCTGCATCAAAATCACGGATTCCCATATTCAGACGACGTGCAAGGGTTTCAACGGCGCGGGCGTACAGTGTTGCATCAGCTTCAGCCTGCGTTTTGTTCATTATAGTGTATTAACTTTAAACCGGTACGGCGTTGCCTCGCCTTGCCGTACTATTTGTACTGTCTGCGGCTTCGTCGCCTTGTCCTGATTTAAATTTAATCCACTATATTTGTTGTTTCATTCCATAAACGTTTGGTGAGGATTTTCTCTGCCGATTGTTGTATATCAATAGAAAAAGATCGTCTGAAACTTGGATTTCAAGTTTCAGACGACCTTTCTTGTTACTTCAAACTTTTTTAGAACTTGGCTTCAAGCGTGAAGTTGTAGCTTCTGCCGGGAGAGGTGAAGCGTTCTATACCGGCATGGGTTTTGTTGTCGACGCGGTTGACTGTGCCGAATTCGCGGATGCTGCGCAGCGATTCCCAAGTATAGTATTTTTTGTTGCCGATGTTGTACGCACCGGCGCGCAGGGTGAAATATTTGCCCAAGTTGACGTAGCCTGTCAGGTCGAAAAGCGTATAGGCTTTGCTGTGCTTGGCAAAAGGCCAGGGATTGTTCAAATCATCACTGCTGTGGACGGTGTCAGACGGTTTTTTAGCTGCGGTGTGGGTCAGGTATGCGTTGATGCCCCAGCGTTTGGAAGGAGTATCGTAGCCCAGGTTGTAAACGGCAGACCACGGGGAAAGGGCGTTAATCGGGGTTTCCTGTCCGTTGGTCTGTTTGGCTTTGCCTTTGATGTAGCTGACGTTGATACCTGCGTGTGTGCCTTGCGGCAAACCGATGCTGTCAAGGTTCCATGTGCCGTTAAATTCCAAACCTTTCGCCCATGCGGAGGAACGGTTTTGGTTTTGCCAAACGGGTGAGCTGACCAAGGCGGTACCGTCGGAAATCGGCGCATAATTAGGGCTGTTGGGGTTGTCTGAGGACACGCCCATGTAGGTCAGTTCGATAAAGTTGCGGTAGCGGGTTTGGAAACCGGAGAATTTAAAGTTTCCGGCTTTGCCGCTGCCGGCAAGTCCCAGTTCGAAGTTTTTGGCGGTTTCTGCCTTAAGGTTAGGGTTTGCTTTAAGGTAGAAGTCAGGATGCGGGAACAATAGCCAGGTTTCGTCTGAAGTCGGCGCGCGGAAGCCAGTGCTATATTTTGCCAAAAGATTCAGACGCGGCGTGAATTTCCAGTCTAATCCTAAACCGTAGCTGAAACCGCTGTGTTTACGTTCGCTGCCGAGATAAGGAATTTGACCGCGGATGGCAGGAGTGTAGTTGGGATTGTCTTTGGCTTTGCTGCTGCTGTTGTCGTAGCGAAGCCCGGCATTGAGGCGGTATTGGCTGCTGTCGCCGAATTGGAATGTGTTGTTCCAGTAGGCAAAACGGTTTTTGGAGGAGCTTTCGACCAGCATAGTCAATTCTTGGTTGTTGGACGTTTGATATTTCGGGTCGTATAGGCGTACCCAATAGCTATGATCTCTATTGTCGTTGTCGTTTTGGGAACCACCCAATCCGTATTGCATTGCCCATACCAATTTGGAAAAGTCGATTTGTTTTTCAGCATCGGCACCAAATTGGGTATTTTTTTGACGGATGTTGCGAAACATATGGTACACGTCGCTGTTCACACCGTTGCTGGCGTAATCGGTCGGCAAGTCCCAAGTCCAGGTACTCATGTCGATGGTTTGACGGTCGTAATGCAGGTTGAGACTGTCCCATGGTCCTTTGTCAAGTTGGTTTTTGTATTCAAAACCGATGCGTTTACGGTAGGAGATGTCTTGGCGGGAACGGGTATCGCCTAGTGCCTCGCCTTTCCAGTTTGCCGCCCACATATTAGATAATTCAGTCGTCGTGCGGTCGGTGCGTGAATCCTCGTAAATCCAACCGATACGGTTTTTATCGTTGAAGTTGTAACCCAGTTTGAATAAGGTGCTTTTGTTTACCCAATCTTGTGGATCGGGTTTGCTGCGGGCTACGCCGCGGCTGCCGTAGTTGGTGCTGCCGGCATTCGGGTTCCAGCTTTGTTTGTTGTCGGTGATGACGGTATCGGCAGCGTCGCTGTTGTTTTTGGTTTCTTTACCGAAACGGCGGGTATAAACCATCAATGCATCCAGCCCCAACCAGGTTCCAGCGGCGGTTATGCTGCTGAATTTTTGGCTGTTGCGTCCGATATAGCCGCCTTTAATGCCTAAGTGGTAAGGCTTTTCTTCGGAAACATAGTCGCTTGCGGATTTGGTTTTATAGTTGACGGCACCGCCCAATGCGCCGCTGCCGGATTTGAGCGAGTCCGCGCCTTTGTTGATGGTAACTTCCGAGAAGTTTTCGGGTTCGGAAGTATTGCGGTTAGCATTGAAGTTGCCGTATGCGCCGAACAGTTCTTGGAATGCTTCAGACGACCTGCTTTCTGCTTGTGCCAGTCCGTCCACGTTGATGGCGACACGGTCTTTATCGACACCGCGTATGGTAAAACCGTTAGAACCTGAGCGTCCGCCTTCGACGACGCTGATGCCCGGATCGTAGCGTACCAAGTCGCTTTCATCGGAGACCATTTGTTTATCCAATGCCTGACGGCGGACTTTCTCTTCACCGAGTTTTTGGACTTTGCGGCCGCCGATGACTTTGACTTCATTCAAGTCCTGATGGGCTTGTGGTACGGGGTCGGCAGCGAAGGCAGGGAAAGTTTGGCTGACAATAGCTGCCAGCAGTACGGGTTTAAAGGGGAAGGACATTTTTTACCTCTTAAAGATGTACTGATTATCGGTTTATTGGGATGTTTGACGTACGGTTACTTGCTGACAGGTGTCAAGCTTGTATCCGTCGTATTGCGGTCGTCATCATTCTTCACGCCGCCGAACACGGTATCCAACGATTTATCGGCATCAAAGGTAACTTTACCGCCTATACTGACTTCTGTTTTATCGCCGTTAAATTGACCAAAGAATTTCCCTTCGACTTTGCCGTTTTTACCATCGGATTCAGCAGTGCCTGAGAAATCAACGCCGTTGATGCCAACATCTTTCATCACAACATCCGGACCGTAATCCGCATTACCTAAAATCGTGCCGCCGAGTTTGTTGGTGTTGAAATTGGCTGTTAGCAGTGAAAGTTTGGGCGTGTTTTTTTCAGACGACCCGGAGGATTTGCCCGGATCGTAGGTTGAGGTAACGATATTGCCGTTGCGGACGCGGACAGCCCAAACTTCGTATGTAGTCTTACCTTTTGCCACTGTACTGTCTGACGGAGTGTAATAAGACGGTTTCGCCGTTCCGACGGGTTTGCCGCCGACAAACAGGTCTGCCGTGCCGTCTGCATTTATCCATGCGCCGAATTTGAGGTGGTCATGTTTGGTTGCCGGTGCATAGGTGAATTGTCCGGAATTGCTGCAACAGACAAACAGTTTTCCACCCTCAGACAAAGGCTGGCCTTCGTGGCGGGTACGCAGGGCATAAGACGGGCTGGAGTAAGAGGGGACAATCGGGTCGGAATATGAGCTGATGTTGTAATAGTTGCCGGAAGGGGTTTGATAGACATATTGTTTATCGGTATAGCTGCCGCCCCATGATGTTTTCACTTCGAGTTCCGCTTCATGCAGACTGCCGCCTTTACCGGAAAGGGTGTTGATGGTCTGTACCGCACTGCTTTCATCACTCAGCTTGATATTGGCGATAGGCTGAGCCGTAGGTATGGCAACGGGGACTTTGGGTTCGGATGCGCCTCCTCCAGCGCAGGCAGTCAGAATAAGGGTCGCTACCGCAGAAATTGCGGGTACTTTGATTTTCATGATGAATCTCTCTTAATATTGATATTTTATAAATTAATGATAAGGATTACCAATTTTGTTGTAATATTTTGTAATAATCATGGTGTTTTGGCAATATCCGCGTGGATTTTTTATGATTTCTGAAGTAAATATTAAGAAATAAATCAATTAATGACATGGAGTTGAATATTTGTTCTAAATATCTGATTTGATACTACTATCTATTACTGATGAAGAATATCGGGTGATAGTGTGATCAAACTATTGCTTTGGATTCGCAAGATATATTCCAGGCGTGTTCAGTGAGTTGGCTTGATTAATCCTATGAATCTACTGATGAATAACATTTGAATAATTTGTAAGACCATAAAATAAATCAGTTATGTTTGTTTTGGAATTTTACCTCTATAATGCTGCATCTTAATGCGAATCTGTTGCTTTTACGCAAAAAAGGTCGTATGAAAAGTTTCAGACGACCTTTGGCAGGCGTAAATCCCTGACTGGGAGAAATCAGTAGGGTATGTGGGTTGCATTTGGCTATCCCTGCGATATACAAACATATATTTCGGATGATTTTGAATGTTAAGAATAAAACAAAAAATGGTTTCGGTATCTTTATGTTGCCTGTTGCCTTCCGCAGTCTTGGCTCAATTGCCCGAAGGTAGTGTCCGGCAGGATGCGCCTTCTCAGGATGCTGCCGTACAAGTGCAGCAAAAACAATGGCTGGATATTTTGTCCGAAGAAGAAAGGTCGTCTGAAAAGAATGAGAATGCAGGCGAACCGACTGTGGTCGGCGATGATTTTTTAGCGGCAAACCCGCGTATTCTCGAGGACGCGCTGATTCAAGCACTCAACGGCAATAGCGCAGATTTGGTTTCTTCGCTTGCCGCACTTTACCGCAAACAGCCCAACCACAATCCCAAGCTGATTACGCGTGCCGATGCTTTGCTGGCAAAGTTGAAAGGGCGGACTTCCGAAGCGGTCGAACGTTATCGTACCCTTTATGAATCTGACGCTTCAGACGACCGCATATTATTGGATTTGGCGGCGGCAGAGTTTCAGGATTATCGTTTGGGCGAGGCGGCGGCGCATTTCCGCCATGCCGCGCAACGCGATATACCTGCCCCTGTTTTGGAAAACGTCAAACGCTTTCAAGAAGCCGTCAAGCGGCAGACAGAATGGAAATGGTCTGGTGGAATCAGTCCCGTGCATAGCGATAACGCCAACAACGCTGCTCCGCGTTATTGCATCGAAACAAGGGGGCAAACCGCATGCAGCGTTACTGTGCCCGTCAGTGCCAACGGCTTGAATTACGAATTGAACACCGAAAAACTCACCCCGTTTTACGGGCATCACGCTGTCAAATTCCGCGCCAACCTCAGCGGAACGAGCTATTTTTTCGACCGCCAATCGGCTTACGACGATGCGTTCGGCAGGGCTTATTTGGGCTGGCAGCGCAAGGACGGCAAACAAACCGTCAGCGTTTTACCGTTTTATCAGGCACAGTTGGCGGGCAGCAGCGAATTTGACAGTAAAAAAGAAAATAACCGCCGCGCCGCGCCGTATATGCTGGCATACGGGGTCGGCGTACAGCTTTCGCATATGGTTAATCTTGGCAACGCGACACAACTTTATTACTCGCTGGAACGCTACCGCCAAAACTATCGGGAAACTGATCGTGCGCTGCGCAACGACGGTTGGCACGACGGCACCTATCTCTCCCTGGCGCGCCGTTTCGGCAGTACGACCCTGTTCGGCGGTTGGCAATACAACCGCTTTGTTCCTGAAAACAAAAACATACGCAATGCCGTCAACAATGCCGCCTACCGCCGCAACGGGTTCAATATAGGCTGGATACAGCAATGGCCGTTTTTAGGCGGGCTGAACAGCCGCCTGACCGCTTCATTTGCCAACCGCCGCTATAAAGGCATTATGGCATTCGGCACGGAGCCGCAACGCAACCGCGAGCGCTCCCTCTCCGTCAGCCTCAGCCATGACAAATTGTCCTACAAAGGCATCACGCCGACCTTGAATTACGGATACAGCCGCATCCGCAGCAATGCCCCTTATGCACGACGCAGCAGCCGTCAATGGTCGTTGGGTGCGGAGTGGAATTTTTAAAAAAAGCCTAAAATTCGAATACTTAATCAATAAAGGTCGTCTGAAAACGGGCATCGTAGGCTTTCAGACGACCTTTGCGGCATTTTCAAGCCGATGGATAGGGTTTTGCAATCAATATAGACAGCTTGAACCTTCCGTCTTAAGGACGGTAGAATCAGTCATTTCAATGCAGCAGTTCGAAGTTTTGTTGAAACTGCCGTATATCCTAAATAATCAGATATATATCATGAGTACCGAAACCAAAAACTACATTACACCCGTTGGTTGGCAGGCGTTGAAAGACGAGCTATATCAACTGGTCAATAAAGAACGTCCCGAAATCGTCCAAATCGTCAACTGGGCGGCAAGCAACGGCGACCGCAGCGAAAACGGCGACTATCTTTACGGCAAACGCCGTATGCGCGAAATCGACCGCCGCATCCGTTTTCTGACCAAGCGTTTGGAAGCCGCCGTCGTCGTCGATCCTGAATTGCGCGAAGCGACCGACCAAGTGTTTTTCGGCGCAACCGTCGGACTGTTGCGCGGCGACGGGCGTGAGCAAACCGTGAAAATCGTCGGCGTCGATGAAATCGATACCGCTCAAAACAAAATTTCTTGGATTTCCCCGTTGGCGCGTTGTCTGATTAAAGCGAGAGAAGGGGACGAAGTCATCTTGAATACACCGGAAGGGCGCGAGGAGATTGAGATTTTGTCGGTGGAATATATACGGATAGATTAAATCTCTCGCAAGCATAAGAGATAGGTCGTCTGAAAACTTTACCAATACGTTTTCAGACGACCTTTCCCATAAAAAAACACCGCTTTTGCAAGCGGTGTCCGGTAAAGCATAAATTATTTGCGCAGACCCAAGCGGGTAATCAGGTTGCGGTATGTATCAGGTTGGGTACGGCGCAAGTAAGACAACAGACGGCGACGTTGGCTGACCATTTTCAACAGGCCGCGACGGCTGTGGTGGTCTTTAGGGTTGGCTTTGAAGTGAGGAGTCAGGTCGTTGATGCGGAAAGTCAACAGAGCGACTTGTACTTCAGAAGAGCCGGTATCGCCTTCTTTGCGTTGGAAATCTTTAACAATTTGTGCTTTTTGTTCTACGGTCAATGCCATGATGGATAACTCCGAAAAATAAAAGAACCGTTATTCGGTTCGGACAAGTTTGACGAGCGCGAACCCGTTCAAACTCCTGAAGTCTTTTTGTGAAGACGGGCGGATTATGCCACAGTTTCATCTGTTTTGCACGGCTGAATCCTGTTTTTGATACGAAATTGTGGAAATGTCGTCTGAAAATGTATCGGGGTGTGGCGTAAAGTATGTGCGAGAAGTTTTGATTCGGTGCATTTTACAGCAGGTTAAAATGGAAAATATTCCCATCATTCCTGAACTTCCTGAACAGGCGTGAATCCGGGCTTCTGATTTCGGCAAGATTCAGCGATTATTGCGGATTGCCGCTTGAACAGAAATGGCGACGTGGGTACTTTTTTTGAATTTCAGCGAATGGGTAAGGCTTTTCGGAAGGGCGTGGGTTTTGTAGTAAAATAGACGCTGATTGACGGCATGAAGAGGTCGTCTGAAATTTAAAAGAGCTTTGATATTATGAATTTTTTTAGAAAAACAGCCTTGTTTTTGCTCGTTTTGTCCGTATTGGCTGCCTGCGGTTCGTTTGTTTCGCAATATGTTTTAGGGATGAATCCCTGCGTATTGTGCATCGTGCAGCGTTTGTGCGTATTGGCGGTCGGGGTGGCGGCTTTGCTGGCGGTATTTTTCCGTCAGTCTTCCAAAGTGGGGCGGACGTTTTCCGCTTTGCTTATCAGCGCGCCTGCTGTGTACGGGATAGGGACGGCGGCTTATCAGTTGTGGTTGCAAAGTCTGCCGCCGGGTACGGCACCTTCCTGCGGCGCTCCGTGGACGTTCCGCTTGAAGGACTGGCCGTTGTTTGACTGGTTCGAACCCATCGTGCGCGGCTTCGGCAATTGCGCCGTACCGGATTATTTTTTGGGTGTCGCGCTGCCGGTTTGGAGCATCGCTTATTTTTGTTTCGTTGTCGTATTGGTTTGGTTTGCTTGGTTGAAAACGAAATAAATGTCCGGAATTTAAAAAAGGTCGTCTGAAAATTCGTTTTCAGACGACGGCGGATTCGCATTTGAAGTGCAACTTTCCATAACAGAAAAAG
>ERZ772956.882-NODE-882-length-21283-cov-9.281138_pt1 | contig 21283 bp, 11 predicted proteins | sample MGYA00580683_ERZ772956 | MGnify/ENA primary metagenome ERZ772956 (study PRJEB29015, sample SAMEA2738077) | human oral metagenome | biome: human oral; feature: human-associated habitat; material: saliva | place: China | collected 2212 ... | reverse complement strand
TGCCGCGCTGCTTCTCGATTTCCATCCAGTCGGAGGTGGCGAATTTGCCGGTTTTTTTGCCTTTTACCGTACCCGCGCTTTGAATTGCACCTGAAAACAGCAGCAGTTTTTCGGTCAACGTGGTTTTACCCGCGTCAGGGTGGGAGATGATGGCAAACGTGCGGCGGCGGCGCACTTGGTCGAGGATTTCTTGGGACATGGGGTTCTCGTGTCGGTTTGGCGTTTTCAGACGGCCTGAAACGCGTGAAAAGTAAAACGGCGGATTTTAACAGGTTTTGACACATAAAGGCCGTCTGAAAAACCAACCAAGCGGTTTTCAGACGGCCTTTTGTTGTTTGCGGTTAGAAGTTGTTTTTCAATTCGCGCAATACGGCAAAGGTTTCTTGGCTGTCGGAAACCGCGCGTCCGGCCAGTTCGGCGGTGCGGCGGCGGACGGCCGGGTTGTCGGTACGCAGGAACGGATTGACCGCTTTTTCGTGAGCCAGGTTTACCGGCAGCGTGGGCGTTCGGCGTGCCGCTTCGGCTGCCGCACGGATGGCCGGATTGTCCGGTTCGATGTGGGCGGCAAAGGCCAGATTCGCCGCCGTGTATTCGTGTGCGGGGTAGAACAGGGTGTCGTCGGGCAGGGCTTTGAAGCGGTCGAACGAGGCGGCCAGGTCGGCTGCCGTTCCTGTAAACACGCGGCCGCAGCCTGCGCTGAACAAGGTGTCGCCGCAGAAAACATGCAGTCTGCCGCCGTATTCGAACAGATAGGCCAGATGGGTGTCGGTGTGCCCCGGCACTTGCCAAACTTCCGCCCGGCAGCCGCCGAAGTTGAGATGCGCGCCTTCCGAGATAGGGTGTGTGGCGGCGGCAATGTCGCGGTTGCCGTAGATTTCGCAGTCGGGAAAACGGCTTTTCAGGCCGGCGATGCCGCCGGTGTGGTCGTGGTGGTGGTGGGTAATCCAGATTTGCGTCAGTTCCGTTTTGGTTTGCCCGAGGTAATCGAGTACGGGTTCGGCATCGCCCGGATCGATGCAGACGGCTTGGAGGCCGTCTGAAAGCAGCCAGATGTAGTTGTCGCCCAAAGCGGGAATGGCGGTAATTGATATGGCATGGCGGGTAGGCGGTTGAATAGCGTCGGTCATTTTTCAGGCTCTTCCAAAATATTTTCTTTAGGCGGAACGGGGGCAAACCAGCCCACCAAAAGCAGCAGCAGGCCGACGGCGATGAACGATACGATGCGGGCGATGCCGCCGCTGTTGCCCAATTCGACCAAAAACAGTTTGACGACCACTACCGCCATCAGTGTGGCACCTGTCAGCCAGCGGCTGCGTCTGCCGCTGCGGTTGCCGCCCACCATCAGCACGATGGCCGTTACCGCCCATACCACAGACAGGCTGGCCTGCAGGCCGAAAGAGGCCAAAAGGTAATCCAGCCGCCAGCGGATGCCGTCAAAGAAATGCCACAGGCGCATCACGCCCGCGCTCAATACGATAAAGCCCAGTCCGTTCAAAAGCGCGGCATATTGGCGTTTTGCCGTCCCGCTCCAGCCGTCTGATGCGGCGATGCGTTCGAACCCGCGCCAGCCCAGCCACAGCAGTCCGACGGAAGCCAGTTCCAATGGGTTGAGCAGCGGCAGGTAGGGCAGCGGGGCAGGGCGGTGCGGCGCGGAAATATTGACCCACAGCAGCCATCCGGCCGCGAACAGCGCGCACATAATGCCGCCGAATTTCAGATAGGCGGCAGGATGCCGTCTGAAAAGGGCGGGCTGTTTCGGTGTGGCCAGCAGCAGCCAAAATGCCAGCGGTACGGCCAGCCACACCACCTGCAGCCACACGCCGTCGAGCCAAAGTGCGCCGACCATGCCGGAAAAATGCGTCCAAGCGGCGGCGAAGAGCAGCAGGGAAATGCCGTGCAACCAGTCGGCGGCAGATTGTTCCAGCGGCTGTACTTTCAGCAGATACCAATGGACGGCTGTTGCCGCAGCCAGACAGAATGCGGCATAGAGCGGCGTTTCACTGTAAGCGGCCGCGCCGGGATAGCCGGTGAAGGTCAGGAGGCTGAAGAAAAGCAGGATAAAGAGGGGCGGCCGCCAGTTTAAGCGCGAGCAGGCAAGGGCAAACGGCAGCAGCCATACGGCGGACAACAGCCATACGGTACTCGTACCGTAAGTTTCCAGCGGCTGCAATACCTCCTGCCAACCGGTATAGGCGGGCTGTAAGGAAATGGTGAACAACAGGCTGCCTGCACACAATGCCGCTACGGAAGTCTTGTTTCCGTTTTGCCACTTCGGCCGGCCGGCGGCAAAAGAGGCGGCAAACAGTAAAACGGCCTGCAACAGCCATCCCACTGTCTTATTGGGCCAACCGTCCGACATATTGATGCTGAAGAAAATCAAGGTGAGGCCGCACAACAGCGCGGCGGCAGTAAATACCGGCTGCCTTTTTCGGTATTGGCACGCTGCCCACAGCAAGGCTAAAGCGGAGTAGGCAACCGACAACTTCCCATCTTCGGACAACAACAGCATCGGCAGCAGCGAAGCATAAAGTACGGCGAAAGCCAAAGAGGCCGTCTGAAAACCGCGTTCCCACGCGGCAGAACCTTCGCAACGCCATTTTTGCCAACAGGCATAAAGCAGGCCGCCGCCCGCCGTCGCAAACGAAGTGTCCGCCCAAGAGCCGGACAAAAGCGTATCGGCAGCCGGGCTGTAACCGCCCAACTGACACACCGCCGCCGACAAATAAACCGACAAAGCGGCGAAACGCAGGTGCGGCAGCCGTCCGCGCAGGCCGAAAAAGTACAGCAGCACCGCTTCCAGCGACCACAATGAAACTGTGTCGCCGCGATTGAAAAACAGCGGTACGGCCGCCGTGGCAAACAACAAAGCGCAGGCAGTAAACGCCTGCCGCAACACCGCCAACCCCGAACTGCCGCGCAGCACCAGCGCGGCCGCGCCGTAAACGGCGGCAAACAATACGGCAGACCAGCCCGAACCGTGCGTCAGGTGCACGGTGATGCCGCACTGTAAAGCGAAAGCGGCGGTCATTGTGCCGAACAGCAAGGTGTGGTCGAGTATGTGCACGCGGATTCCGTGTTTAGCGATATGGCCGATAATGTCCCCCAGCGGCGCATTGTCCGCCAACGGCGGCAGCGCATCGCCCCCGCCCTCCGACAACCGGCGGCGGGCGAATAAGCAGGCAATCAATGTATAAAGCAGCCAGTGGTAAATTAAAAACGGCTCGGTCGTGGAGAAATGCGCCGGCGTATACGACTTGAGGCCCCAAAACAGGGCGATACAGAACGTACAGACAAAACCGGTCAGGTTCAGCGGCCGCCAGGCCTTAAACCGGGCAATCGCCGCAATACCGGTATTGAGCAGTGCGAGATAGGAGAACAGCACCAGATAATTGCCGCTGCCGTCGGACACCAAAATTGGTGCGGCCATCCCGCCGATGACCGCGGCCTGAGCCATTATTTGGGCATCCTGCCGCACCGCCATCACGGCCATCGCCGCCACCAGCACCACCATCGCGGCAAACACTGCGGGCGCGGGCAGCAGGGGGTGCAGCTTCAAAGCCGCCAGCGAGGTCAGGTACATCACCGCCACGCCGAAACCCTGCAGAATCAGGCCGTATTCGCGCCGCCGGCTTTGCAGTTTCCAACCCGCAATCACAGCGGCCAAACCGCCGCCCGCCACCGACAGATAACGCAGTCCGATTGGGATATGGACGCGTTCGGAAGCATAACGCAGCAAAAAGGCCAAGCCGAGGAACAGCACCACGATGCCTGTTTTCAACAACAAATTGCCGCCCGTCAAACGGGTAAGCAAAGAGCCGCCCCCGTCGGTTGCCGCCTCTTTTTCAGACGGCCTCGGAGCATAATAGGCAGGCCGGTCGGCCGCCTGCCCTTGTTCGGCTTCAACAAAGGAGGCCGTCTGAAAACGATCTGCCGAATCGCTTTCAGACGGCCTGTTTTCTACTGCCGCGGCCTCTTCGGCCTGCAAATGCATCTGCTGCAAACGGCTGATGCGGGCTGCCTGCGGCTGTGCGGTTTCGTTTGCCGCGTATGCCGGGGAAACGGCCGCTGCCACTTCCAATGCCGGTTCGGCCGCAGACGGCATCTGCATGGCATCGGGTATGGCTGAAGGATGAGGGTCCTCTTTCTGCGCGGTTGGCAAAACATTTTCAGACGGCCTCGACAGCTGCAATTCCAGCGCATGCACGCGTCTTTGCAGATCGGCTATCTCAGCCTTCAGCTGTTCGTTTTCCGCCGACGGCTTACCTTGGATTTTGACAATGCCATACCACAGTGCAAGGCCGATGATGAAACCGGACACGGGATAACCCATCCATCCGCCGATAACCACGGATACGACAAATACCACATACTGCATCGCTGCATCCTTCCGACAATACATTTATTTCTTGAGGATTCTAACAGGCCGTCTGAAAGCTGTCCAAATGCCCAAAACTGCCGCCAAAATGCTTTTCAGACGGCCTCCATCCTGCAATAGATAAGATTTATATACCGTTTGTAATCAGACTAAAGACCGATATAAAAGGTTTGACTGCACGCCAATATGCACTACAATTCTGTCCTTTTTGGGTATAGGTAACGGATTCAATACAATAATTTCCGTTCGTCATAATAGCCCAAATCTGCCGCCCGCAGCCTCTTGCAGGCCGGCGTTGTTATGCAGTGTCCGCCGTTATTAAAAACACATTGCGCCGGATTATCAAATATCTATCTGATTGGAAAAGAGAAAAATGAATAAAATCTTTAAAATTGTTTGGAATCACAATATTGGTTCTTACACCGTCGTTTCCGAATTGGCCAAAGGAAAAACGAAAGCATCTTCAGAGCAAAACAACAGTATTTCTGAAGCCGGAAAAGGCCGTCTGAAAAAACAATTCATCCTTACTGCATTAGCACTATCTTTAGGTGTGGAAAGTGCTTGGGCAATGATTCCTGAAAAGTCTGCAACAGGTGGGGCTGTATTTGCTATCGGTACAGGAACGACTTCGGCGCATGGGACAGGTGCGCTCTCTATTGGCCATAATGCTCAAGCGAAAAACAATGGTGCTTTAGCAATCGGTCCAAATTCAACTCATACAACTGTTGCGAGTAGTAATAATTCCATTGCTATTGGTGTTAATCTTCAGGCAACTGGACAAAAGGCGATAGGGATTGGTACGGATACTACTGTTAATGGAACAGGTGCTATTGCGATTGGTAACAATGACTCGAGCAGAATCACGAATCAAGGTGTTCAAGGTAATGGTGCCATCGGTGTGGGTAGTAACTTAACAGTGCGTGGTAACAATGCAATTGCTGTGGGTACAGAAGCGCAAGCGAAGGCAAACCATGCGATTGCTATCGGTACTGGTACGCAAGCAACAGGAGAAGATTCTATCGCTATTGGTAGGTCTGAAGGTACTAACTTGGCGCAAGCAACCACAAAACAAAGTCTTGCGATTGGTTGGACAGCACAGGCGACAGGTGCAACTCAAGCGGTCGCCATTGGTCCGGATGCCATGGCTTCGGGTACTCAATCAACCTCTATTGGTAACAATACCCGTGCAACAGGGGATTCATCCATTGCTATCGGTGGCGACGATTGGAATATCGTGCGTACAAAAGAGGTAGCGGCAGCAGGAAATAAACAGGTTCATCAAGTATTTCATGAATTGACCGGTATGGAGATGAAATACGATGCTGCTAAAAAAGATTGGAAAGGCACTACTTCTGCTGATGCTGCTGTCGCAGTAGGTGTAAAAGCCTATGCTGAAGGTGTGCTATCTACCGCCTTTGGTTCAGGTACTTCTGCGAAAGGTCTGGGTGCCTCAGCGTTTGGCGTGGGTGCAGAAGCCAGCAAGGATAAATCAGTTGCTATTGGTGCAGGGTCTAATACAAGTACAAATGCGACAGCTATAACAACTGCAACAGTTAATGATGTTACTTACAGTGGTTTTGCAGGAACAACGCATATTACTGAAGGCTCACAGGTTTCTGTGGGTAGAGCAGGTTATGAGCGCCAAATCAAACATGTTGCCCCGGGTGAAATTTCTGCTACTTCTACCGATGCCATTAATGGCAGTCAGCTTTATCAAGTGGCGGCTAACCCGCTAAAATTTGACGGCGATAGTGGCACAACGGTAGAACGTAAACTTGGTAACACGCTCAACGTTAAAGGCGGCGCAACTGGCGGGCTTACTGATAACAATATTGGTGTGGTAGCTGACAAATCCAGCAATACCTTGCGCCTGAAACTTGCACAAAACGTTAATTTGGGTGCTGCAGGTAGCCTGCGAACTGGCGATACGACTGTAAATAGCAATGGTGTTGCCATCACCGGCGGTCCAAGCATCACCAAAACCGGCATCAGCGCAGGCAATAAACCAATCACCAACGTCGCCAGCGGCGGCACCACCGACAGCAACGCTGCCAATATCGGCGACGTTAAAAAAGCCGCTGCCGCCGCTAAAACCGTGGTAAAACAAGGCGCAAACACCAGCGTTTCTAGCGCCACCGACGCAGCAACCGGCGCCACCGAATACACCGTCAATGCTGAAAAATCGGTGGTACAAGGCTCTTCGGATGTTACCGTAAATGCAGTAACCAACGGGTTAACCACCACATACACCGCCGATTTATCAACCACAGCCAAAGCCAGCCTAGCCAAAGCCGATACCGCGGTACAAAAGGTGGTTTCAAGTAACCCTAATTTAACCGCCAGCAAAACCGGCGATACCGTTACTTTGGATTTTAGCCAAACCCCAAGCTTTACCAGCGTAACCACTGGGAATAGTGTATTGACGACCGATGGTCTCAAAATTACCAACGGCACCAATTCTGTATCCCTAACCAATACAGGGCTTTCTAACGGCGGCAAAAAAATCACCAACATTGCCGATGGCGCAGCCGATACCGATGCGGCAAGCTACAAACAAGTTAAAGCCGCCAAAACCGAGGTTCAAGCCGGTACCAATGTCGCCAGCGTCATTAAAACCGACGGCACAAACGGTCAAGCAATTTATACCGTCAATGCCAAAGCTGCCGCTGTTACATTGGAAAACGGCGCTGATGGGTTAAAACTGACTTCAGCAGAAGATACCGCCAGCAACCTAACCACCTATAAACTGGATTTGGCAGACAAAACTAAAACCTCGTTAGCCAAAGCCGACAGCGCCTTACAAAACATTGGCGTACAAGTTAACGGTACTGCCGCTAAAACATTAAATCAAGCCAATTCGACGCTAAACTTCGTTAACGGCACAGGTACGACCGCCGAAAACAAAAACGGCAACATTGCATTTAATGTCAATAAAGCCAATTTAAGCGTAAACGGCGGCACGGTTTCGGCTGACAAACAAGGCGATGAGTTTGCCACCGCAAAAAGCGTTGCCGACGCCATCAACCAGGCTGTTACCAACAGCGAAAAAACCAGCGTGGTTGCAGCAGGCGACAATACCCACGTTGCTTCTACCGTTTCTGGTAACCAAACCACCTATACTGTTCATGCCGATAAAACCACCGTCAGCGCCAAAACCGACGGCAAACTGACTGTAACATCCGCTGAAACGGCAAATGGCAACCAAACCAAAACCACCAACTACGAACTTGACCTGACAGATGCCGCCAAAGCCGAAATTGCCAAAGGCGTGGATGCAAAAACTGCCGTCGATACTAAAGGTATTGGCTTTGCTGCCGACAGTGGCTCTCCCGTTACCAAAAAATTAGGCGACAGTTTAAACATCAAAGGCGATAACAAAAACATCACCACCAAAACAAATAATGGCGATGTTCACGTTACCTTAAATGATGACATCAGCGTACACAATGTGAACGCGGCAGCCTCGGTCATCACCCCCAAAGTGGTTGCCGGCGACAGCACCTTAACTTCAGACGGCCTAAACATCACCAGCGGTCCAAGCGTCACCAAAACCGGCATCAGCGCAGGCAATAAACCAATCACCAACGTCGCCAGCGGCGGCACCACCGACAGCAACGCTGCCAATATCGGCGACGTTAAAAAAGCCGCTGCCGCCGCTAAAACCGTGGTAAAACAAGGCGCAAACACCAGCGTTTCTAGCGCCACCGACGCAGCAACCGGCGCCACCGAATACACCGTCAATGCTGAAAAATCGGTGGTACAAGGCTCTTCGGATGTTACCGTAAATGCAGTAACCAACGGGTTAACCACCACATACACCGCCGATTTATCAACCACAGCCAAAGCCAGCCTAGCCAAAGCCGATAGCGCAGTACAAAAGGTGGTTTCAAGTAACCCCAATTTAACCGCCAGCAAAACTGGCGATACCGTTACCTTGGATTTTAGCCAAACCCCAAACTTTACCAGCGTAACCACTGGAAATAGTGTATTGACTTCAGACGGCTTAAAAATTGGTAGTGGCACTAATTCTGTATCCTTAACCAATACAGGGCTTTCCAACGGCGGCAATAAAATCACCAACATTGCCGACGGCGCAGCCGATACCGATGCGGCAAGCTTTAAACAAGTTAAAGCTGCGAAAACCGAGGTTCAAGCCGGTACCAACGTTGCCAGTGTTACCAAAACCGACGGCACAAACGGTCAAGCGATTTATACCGTCAATGCCAAAGCTGCCGCCGTTGCATTAGAAAACGGCGCTGACGGATTAAAACTGACGTCGTCTGAAGATACAACCACCAATGTCACCACCTATAAACTGGATTTGACAGACAAAACCAAGACTTCTTTGGCTAAAGCCGACAGCGCTTTACAAAACATCGGCGTACAAGTTAACGGTACTGCCGCTAAAACATTAAATCAAGCCAATTCAACGCTAAACTTTGTCAACGGCACTGGCACAACCGCCGAAAACAAAAACGGCAACATTGCATTTAATGTCAATAAAGCCAATTTAAGCGTAAACGGCGGCACGGTTTCGGCTGACAAAAACGGCGATGAGTTTGCCACCGCAAAAAGCGTTGCCGACGCCATCAACCAGGCGGTTACTGGCAGCGAAAAAACCAGCGTGGTTGCAGCAGGCGACAACACCCACGTTGCTTCTGCCGTTTCTGGTAACCAAACCACTTATACCGTTCATGCCGATAAAACCACCGTCAGCGCCAAAACTGGCGGTAAGTTGGCATTGAACTCGACTGAAGTGACGAACGGTAACCAAACCAAAACCACCAATTACGAACTTGACCTAACAGACGACGCCAAAGCCGAAATTGCTAAAGGCGTGGATGCAAAAACTGCTGTCGATACTAAAGGCATTGGCTTTGCTGCCGACAGCGGCTCTCCCGTTACCAAAAAATTAGGCGACAGTTTAAACATCAAAGGCGACAACAAAAATATTGAAACCGTGGCAGGTTCGAGTGGTATCAATGTTAAATTGAAAGACCAAATTACGGTTAAAACGGCCAAAGCCGATACATTCAAAGCCGGTGACAGCACCTTGAATTCAGACGGCCTGAAAATCAGCAATGGTGCGAACCCTGTGGAGTTGACCAAATCCGGCCTGAACAACGGCGGCAACAAGATTACCAAAGTTGCTAAAGGGACTGCGGACACAGATGCTGTGAACCTTGCTCAACTTAAAGATGCGGCTGCTGCGGCAAGCAACAAAGTTGAAAGCGGCAATGCCAATATCGTCGTTAAGCCTGTAAATAACGCCGATGGCAGCACCACTTACAAAGTGGCAACTGCAGATAAACTGACTGCAGACAGTTTTACCGCCGGCAACACCGTGGTCAATAACGGCGGCGTGAAAGTCGGCAATGCTGTGGCACTTGGCAATGACGGGCTGAAAGCAGGTAATGTGAGTGTCGGTACAAACGGTATCAATGCGGGCAATCACGCTGTTAAGAATGTTGCCAAAGGCGTAAACGACACCGACGCGGTCAACGTTGCCCAATTGCGCGAGCAAATTGCTGCCGGCGTGAAAACCACCACCGTCGTGGCCGGTAAGAACGTTACCGTCAGCAATAAAGTGAATGGCAATAACACCGAATATACTGTAAATGCCGAAAAAACCACCGTGAGCGCAGCTGCCGGTGGGGCGGTTAAAGTAAATGCAGGTACGAAAAATGCCGACGGTGTTACCGATTACGCCGTGGATTTAACCGATGCGGCCAAAGCCGATATCGCCAAAGGTGTGGCAGCCAAAAACACTGTTGACAACAAAGGCCTGACCTTCAATGCCGACGGCTCGACTACGACAGGCGTCAAAAAATTGGGGGATACCGTTGCCATAAACGGCGATGGCAACATCATCACCAAAGCCGATGCAAACGGTATCCAAATCGGCCTGAACAAAAATCTGAACGTACAGAGTGTGAAAGCAGGTGATACCACCCTCAACAACAGCGGTGTAGCCGTTGGCGGAAACGTTGCGCTGACTCAAAATGGACTTAAGGCGGGTAACGTCAATGTAAGTGCAGGCGGCATTGATGCGGGCGGCAACAAAATCACCCGTGTCGCCCCGGGCGTGGTGGCAGCAGGCAGCACCGATGCTGTCAACGGCGGCCAGCTTTATGCAGCCAATCAAGCGGCCAGGGCGGCGAAAACAGAAGTCGTTGCAGGTAAAAACATAGTCGTTACCGAAAGCCAAGGTGCAAACGGCCAATCTGTTTATCAAGTTGCCACATCCGACAATTTGACTGTCGGCAGCGTAAAAGCAGGTGCGACAACCGTGAACGACCGCGGTATCAGCATTGCCCTGCCAACTGCCCACGATCCGGAAAATGCCGTCAGCCTCAGCCCGGACGGCCTGAATAACGGCGGCCAACGTATTTCCAACGTTGCGCCCGGCAGAGTAGGTACGGATGCCGTTAACCTAAACCAACTTGCCGGTTTGGGTAACGCCTTGCAAAACAACATCGACCGAGTCGGTAAAAAAGCTTATTCAGGTGTGGCCGGAGCGATTGCCCAAGGTTCGATTCCTCAGGTTACCCGCCCGGGAGCAACCGGCATCGGCGTCGGCAGCGGTTATTACGGCGGCCAGTCTGCTATGGCCATCGGTGTATCAGCCATGAGTGACGGCGGCAACTGGATCATCAAAGGCAATTTCTCGGCTAATACCGGCGGACATGTCGGTGTTGGTGCAGGTGCTTTGTATCAATGGTAAGGCCGTCTGAAAGCATCATCTGACCGTTATGAATGATACAACCGACAAGCCGGCGGTATTCACCGACACCCACACCCACCTTGCCGATCCTCTGCTGGCCGTGCGGTCAGCAGAGGTCATACAGCAGGCCGATGGGGCAGGTGTGTGCCGCTTTATCGTTCCGTCTGCCAACCGTGGCGACTGGAAAGCCGTATCGGATTTGGCGGCAGACAATATTGTCCCTGCTTTCGGCATCCACCCCTGGTGGGCCGGAGGATCGGCCGAACGGCAGGATTTGGACAGCCTTGCCAATTACCTTGCCGGACATACGCAAGCATGGGTGGGCGAAATCGGATTGGATTATCTGCGTGCTTCCGATGATGCACAGCGGCAGCGGCAACGCGGTTTGCTTGCGGCCCAACTGCAACTGGCCGGCGATTACCGCCGGCCGTTCGTTTTGCACAATGTCCGTGCAAGTGCGGATTTGTTGGCGTTGTTGAAGCAATATCGGAATCCTTGCGGCGGCATCGTCCATGCCTTTTCCGGCAGCTTGGAAGAGGCAGCGGCATTTTGCAAACTCGGACTGAAAATCGGCATTGGCTCTCTGCTGCTAAACCCGCAGGCAAAAAAAGCCCGCCGCGCCGCTGCCGAACTGCCTTTGGAACACATCGTATTGGAAACCGACAGCCCGTATATGTCGGAAGGCGGCACGCCTGCCGATATATCCCGCATAGCCGAAATCGTCTGCGGCTTGCGCGGCATCGGTTTGCCCGAACTCTCCGCCGCGACCGAACGGAATGTGGACGGATTATTGGCTTTCTCATCTGCGGTGTGATAAGGGCGAGTGAGGCGGTTTATCCGATATGGCTATTTTAAATTTCTGAAATACTGGCTTTTGATTATTATCTATCTCATTGTTTTTTAATATTTATTTAAAAGGTTCAATTGCAAAGGTGATGGCGGACAGAGTGTAGGCAAGCAGCAATGCTTGTCCCGCCGTGTCCAATATTGCGATGCCAAGTCAAATAAAGGCCGTCTGAAAAGGATAAACCCAGTTTTCAGACGGCCTTTTTCATTTTGACATCAACTCAATAAATCCCAAGCAAATTTTCCAATCGTCAGGCACAGCAGCAGCATGAATCCGTAACGCAGGAATTTTGTTCCGCCGCGGATGGCCAAGCGTGCACCGACCACGCTGCCGCATAAGTTCGCCAGCGCCAGCGGCACCGCCCATACCCACACGACATGGCCTTGCGGGATAAAGAAGGCCAGCGCGGCAAGGTAGGTGGTGGAATTGATGACTTTGGCGGATGCGTTCGCCGTCAGGAAATCATAGCCGTAAAAACGGACGAACACGAAGGCCAGCAGGCTGCCTGAGCCCGGCCCGAAGATGCCGTCGTAAAAACCGATGAGCGCGCCGAACAGCAAGCCCCATAAGGTTTCGCGGCGCGTCAATTTTTTGGTGCGCACCGCCTGCCCCAAGTCTTTTTTCAAAAAAGTATAAAGGCACATGGCCACCATGATGACCAACATCGCCGGTTTCATGTAGTGCACGGGCAGATACGCCACGGCATTCGCGCCCAGATAGGAAGCGGCAAACGCCAGCACGGCGACGGGCAGCAGCATTTTCCACGGCAGGGGGATTTTGCGCAGGTATTGCCCCGTTGCAGTCAGCGTGCCGCATAAGGCAGCGAATTTGTCGGTGCCGATGACCGAAGCCACGGGCGTGGAAGCGGGCAGCAGGTTGAACAGCCCCGGGATTTGCAACAATCCGCCGCCGCCGACCGCCGCGTTCATCAGCCCTGCGGCAAAACCTGTGAGTAATAGGAGGTAGGGAAAGGAATCTTCGAGCATTTCTGGCTTTCGCTAAAAAAGGTTGGTTGAGGCCGTCTGAAAAACTGGAAAACGGGTTTCAGACGGCCTCTTGCAATGCGGACAGGGTGGGCAGCAGGAGGTTTTCGACAAGCAGCCAAAACAGTTCGCTTTCTATCGGCGGCGTTTCGTCTTTGCCGAAGACGAGGGCGACTTCGGCGTAGTCGGCTTGGCCGACGTTCATTTTACCGCCGAAGTAGTGGGTTGCGGCGGCTTTTCGGGCGGCCTGCAGCTTTTCGTCTTCGCTTTTTTTGCTTTCGGACAGCAGGATCTGCGCGGCGGCGAGGCCGGTTTTGGGGAAGAAGGGCAGCGGGCGGGTTTGGCCGATGAGGTAGTAGGCCAGCCAGCCGTTGAGGATTTCTGCAGCTTGGCCGGCGGGTACGGGGGGCAGGGTGAGGATTTCGTCGGGCAGCACCCAGCGGCTGGAGAGGTCGCCGCTGCCTGCGGGGCGGACGGTGTTGTAAATCAGGTGTTGCAGGTAGAGGCCGATTTTTTCGGGGGCGTTGGGCCGGTGGTCGAGGAAGTGGATTTGGCCATGCAGGTGCAGCGCGGTCAGGCTGCCGTGCAGGGTGAGGCCGTCTGAAAGGTATTCGTAGGGGGCGGCGGGCAGTTTCGGGCTGTCGAGGATTTCTTGTTCCAGCGATTTGGCGGCGGTTTCGAAGTTGGTGCGCCAGAGTGTGCCGAGTTGGCCGGCAGGCAGCATGGATTGCGCGGTCAGTTCGGCGGCGGTGTCGGCGAAGTCGCGGTGTTCGCGCCGGGCTTGTAGGTAGGCGGCGGCGATTTCGCGGCTTTTGGGCGGGGCGAAGGGTTCGCCCGCGCTATCCGCTTCTTCGAGGTAGGGGGGCTGCCAGTCGAGTGTGTGTCTCAGCCAGTGTTTGACCGGGTTTTTCCAGAAGGCGGTCAGTTCGTTTTGGCTGACGGACAACGGCGGTTCGCCTTTTTCTAATGGGTTGGTGTAGAAGGGCGGGTGTTTTTCAGACGGCCTGTTGAGTGCGTCGGCGTAATCTTGGCGGCTGCTGCTCAGGCTGCCGCCGTCGAAGTAGCGGGTGGAGAAAGCTTGCAGGGGGTGTTGTTCGATTTGGCCTGCGTAGAGTTCGGCGGTGCTTTTGCCGGTCATGTCGGCGATGCAGTCGGCCAATTCGTTCAGCAGGGCGGAGGGGGCGAGGGCTTCGTTGGTGCGGATGCTGCGGCCGACGTAGGAGAGGTAGAGGTGTTCGCGCGCGCTGATGAGGGATTCGAGGAAGAGGTAGCGGTCGTCGTCGCGGCGGGCGCGGTCGCCTTTTTTCGGGTGGCGGGCGATGAGGTCGAAGGCGGCGGCGCGGGTGTTGCGAGGGAACAGGCCGTCGTTGAGGCCGAGCAGGCAGATGGTTTTGAAGGGCAGGGAGCGCATGGGCACCATGCTGCAGAAGGTGATGCCGCCGCGCAAAAAGCCGGTTTCGCTTTGGCTGCCGAGGAAGCGGGCGAGGTGGAGGTTGATGACGGAGTAGGGCAGTTTGCCGCCGAATCCGGCCAGTTCGGCTTCCTGATGCCAGCGGGCGAGTGCCTGTTCGAGCTGCCGTAGGGATTGGCCGTCGTCTTCCGTGGGGGTGAAGAGTTCGCCGGCAAGCTTGCGGATGCGTTCCGTCCAGCCGCCGATGTTTTCGGGCTGCATCCATATCTGCCGCCACCGGGCGAGGCGGCGGATGAGGGCGGCGAAACGGCTGAGGACGGCGGTGTGGCCGGGGTCGGCGTGCCACGGGCTGATGCCTTGCCACAGGCCGCCGCCGTCGGGCATCAGCCAGCCGAGGGCGAGCCGGTCGAGCCCTTGCTGCCAAGTAAACAGGGGGTCTGTGCCGTCGCGCATTTCCGCGTCCAGCCCCCAGTGGATGTTGAGGCTTGCGATGGTGTCGTGCAGCAGGGGAAGGTCTTCGCGGGTCAGTCCGAAATGGGCGAGGACGGGTTCGCTGTCGAGCAGGGCGGTTACTTTGTCGGCTTCGAAGCGGCTGTCGAACAGTTCCAGCACTTGTTCCAGCGCGTGGAGCAGGGGACGGCGGCGGCTGAGCTTGACGTCGGATACGGAATAAGGCAGCGGCCGTCCGCTTTGTTCGCCGAAGACGGCTTCGATAAAGGGGACGTAGGGTTCGATGTCGGGCGTGAGGACGGCGATGTCGTGGGGTTGCAGGTCGGGACGGCGGTCGAACTGTTGGAGCAGGTGTTCTTTGAGGATTTGCAGTTCGCGCAGCGGGCTGTGGGCGCAGACGATGCGGATGCTGTCGTCGGGTGCGGCCGTGCCGTCGGGCAGGGAGAGGGTTTGGATGTCGTACTGCAGGCGGTGGAGGAGGCCGCCTGAAAGCGGTTCGTCGGCGTACACTTGCAGGTCGGTATGCAGTTCGCTTTCGGTCAGGGCGTTGAAGAAGTCCCGCCCCTGTTTGCCCAGCGAGGCGAGCAGGGGGTGGCCGGTTTGGCTCAAATCGGTGTCGTCGGGGTTTTGCAGCATTTGCGCCGGTTCGATGATGTTGCTCCAGTATTCGGCCGCCGGATTGAGGGCGAAGATGAGTACTTCGCTGTGTTGTGCGACGGCCTGCAACAGTTGCAGGTACATGGGGGCGAGTGTGGCGATGCCGAATACGAACAGCCGCTCGGGCAGCTTGGCTCCGGGCGCGGAGAGTGCGTCGAGCAGTTTGTGCCAAAGGGCGACGCGGTGCGGTGCGATTTGCCTGCCGTCGTCGAGGAAACGCCACAGTTCGGCCTGCCAGATTTCGTCTTCGCCCAGGCCGATCAGGCGGCCGTTTTGCCAGGCATCGATCCAGTCGGGGCGGTAAACCAGATATTGGTCGAAAATATCGGCAAGCTGTCCGGCGAGCTGGTAGGCGGCGACGCTGCCGCCGGAGAGGTAGGCCGACAACGCCTGCCGTGCGGCAGAATATTCGGGGGCGGAAAGGCCGTCTGAAAAAAACAGTTCCAACAGCCGCCAGCGCATCACTTCGGTGTTGAACGGGCTGAGTTCGGGAATGCCCGGCAGCAGTTCGCGCATCAGCCGCCAGTTGAAGCCGGCCGGCAGCGAGAAGCGGAGGTTGGCCGCGATGCCGCCGCTTTTGGCCAGCGCATGTTCGATAAAGCGGCGCATGCCTTGGCTTTGCACCAGGATTTCCTCTTCCTGCAACGGGTCGGACAGCGGGCTGCTTTCCTGTATTTTCCACAATAGTTCGGCAAGGTCTTCGAGGCGGTTGGATTGGTAGAGGTGGAGCATGGCGGTTCCGGTTTCAGTGGCGGGAAGGGGATGGCGTAGGGATATATCAGGCGGGGCGGAGGCTGTCTGAAAAACGGTTTTCCCATTATGTGCGGCTTCAGGTATTTTCAGACGGCCCTTCATCCGCCGCGGTACGGGCGGAATGATCGGCCAATATTTGTAATAGGTCTTCGGATTCCCAGTCGGTTTTCGGTTCGGGCAATAAATCCCATGCCCACCGATAAAGGTCGAGTGCTTCGGCGTATTGCCCGTCGTCCGCCAACGTGTCACCTTGTTCGCAAAGCCGGCAGATGGTGTCGTAGGTTTAGTCGTTTAATTCGCCCATGGTTTATGTCCAATCGTAAGTAAATAGAACAAGTCTGCTGATTGGCTCATACAGCATGACAATATTGTCTGCACCATGGGAGTAGGAATAACCGCAAGCTGAGGCGATATGGTAAAAACGATTGCCATTGTGGGTAATAGTAACGTTCCCGTCTTCGTCTTGCGTCATTTTGTAAGCAGACGGGATGTCGTCTGAGGTTGACCAGTTGCTGCTCTCAATGCGTTCTCCACCTAAGCTGTTCAGAAATAATCCGTCATACTTGCTGAAATAGGGCTCTCCGTTGTAATCCCCTGTTTTTTCCTGAAATGCTTTTTTCTGTTCGGCATACTTTTTCAGGTTTTCGGCAAAATATTTTTCCAAATACGGATCGGTCAGCAAATGTTTGTTGACCGGGCTGCGGAGAAAATAACGCTCGTCACCCAAAAATTCGTAACGGTTGTCTTCAGTCAAGCGGAATGAAAGCCAGTTAATCCCGATAAATTCATTATGGGCGAACTGCGTCAGCTCGCCGATTAAGCCGTCACCCGGTTCCTGCGGATTAATCAAATGCAGCGTTATGCCTTTCCATTCGGGGTTGATTTCGACTAAGTCAATACTGATACAAGGCAGAAAATGTTCTTTCAACCATGTCTGCTTGTCGGAAAATACAGTTTCGGCTTCGGGAAATGCATGTAGGTTTTCATTTAGTTCGTTAATAATTTCGCGATAATTCATGTTGTAGCCTTTATTGGTGGGATTAGTTCATGGTAGCTGTAAACAATCGTTCTTGCGCGGACAGCCGCAGAATAGATTGAATGGCTTGTTGAGGGTATACCATCAATGGTTTCCTTTTTATAAATAGCGGATGAAATTTGAATCCGAGGTTCAGGCCGTCTGAAAAACGTGTCAGACAGTCTGCATCGTAACTAACCGTTTTTCCTGCGGTGGTTTTCAATCCCTTGCCCACGGTAGCTAAAAAATCCAGATATTTCGGGTCTTCGTCCAGCCACGCTTCGTCGTCCAATCCCATGTAGGCACGCATCAACTCGTCAGCCGCGCGTTCCATATTGCCCGTCGTCCTCTGGGAGTCGCCTTGTCCGCAAAGCCGGCAAATGGTGTCGCAGGCTTGGTCGGTCAATTCACTCATGGCTTATTTACTATTGAGGTAAACCCGCTTTCAGACGGCCTGTATGATCAAGCGTGTTGAAAGCGGGTGTATCTTCGGTTTATGTCCGATTCTAAGTAAATAGGGCAAGCCGGCAGGCAGGCTCGTACGGCATGACAATTTTGGCCGTGCCAAGGGAAGAATCGGTATAACTGCAAGCCGAAGCGGGTATTATAACGCTCTGACGTCCACAAAATGCCCGGCCACCGCCGCTGCCGCCGCCATCGCTGGGCTGACGAGGTGGGTTCTGCCGCCGTTGCCTTGCCGACCTTCAAAATTGCGGTTAGACGTGGAGGCGCAGCGTTCTTGCGGGGCGAGGCGGTCGGCGTTCATGGCCAAACACATGGAGCAGCCGGGTTCGCGCCATTCGAAGCCCGCGTCGGTGAAGATTTTATCCAAGCCTTCTTTTTCCGCCTGCTCTTTCACCAAGCCGGAGCCGGGCACGACCAGCACGCGGTTCACGTTGTCGGCCTTTTTGCGGCCTTTGGCCACGGCGGCGGCTTCGCGCAAATCTTCGATGCGGCTGTTGGTGCACGAGCCGATGAACACCACGTCCACGGGGATTTCGTTCAGCGGCGTGCCGGCGGCCAGGCCCATGTATTCCAAGGCGCGTTCCATGCCCGCGCGTTTCACTGCGTCGGCTTCGTCGGCGGGATTCGGCACTCTGCCGTCCACGCCTAGCACCATTTCGGGCGAGGTGCCCCACGTTACCTGCGGTTCGATGTCTTCGGCGCGGAATCTGTACGTTTTGTCGAATTTCGCGCCCTCATCGGACACCAGCGTGCGCCAGTAGGCCACGGCTTTGTCCCAATCCGCGCCTTTGGGGGCAAATTTGCGGCCTTGAATGTAGTTGATTGTGGTGTCGTCCACGGCCACCAAGCCGCTGCGCGCGCCGGCTTCAATCGCCATGTTGCACAGGGTCATGCGGCCTTCCATGGAGAGGCTGCGGATGGCTTCGCCGCCGAATTCGATGGCATAGCCCGTGCCGCCAGCGGTGCCGATGCGGCCAATGATGCCCAGCGCCACGTCCTTGGGCGTGACACCGGCCGGCAGCCGGCCATCGACCTGCACCAGCATGTTGCGCGACTTGCGCGCCACCAGCGTCTGCGTGGCCAGCACGTGCTCGACCTCGGACGTGCCGATGCCATGGGCCAGCGCGGCGAACGCCCCGTGGGTGCTGGTGTGCGAGTCACCACAGACCACCGTCATGCCCGGCAGCGTGGCGCCCTGCTCGGGCCCGATGACGTGCACAATGCCCTGGCGGCGATCAGCAATATCGAAATAGGTCAGACCGTACTTGCGGGCGTTGTCACCCAGCGTCTCGACCTGCAGACGGGCCACCGGATCGGCAATGCCTTCCTCGCGGCCGGTGGTGGGCACGTTGTGGTCCACCACCGCCAGGTTGGCATTCAGGCGCCACGGCGCGCGGTGTGCCTGCTGCAGGCCCTCGAAGGCCTGCGGACTGGTGACCTCATGCAGCAGGTGACGGTCGATGTACAGCAGGCTGCTGCCATCGGGTTCCTGACGGACGACATGAGCGTCCCACAACTTGTCGTAAAGGGTACGGGCAGTATTAAGCATCCCGCGATTATGCCACGCAGGCCGACAACTTCGGCATCCGGGAAAGTCAGCGTCGCTGCCCCTGATACAGCGGCAGCACCCGGGCCGAATAGTCCTGCAGATCCTTGATGCGTGTGCTGGCAGACGGGTGCGTGGACAGGAACTCGGGCTGGCTCTTGCCGCCGCTGCGGGCCGCCATCTTCTGCCACAGCGTGATGGCCGCGCGCGGATCGTAGCCGGCCCGTGCCGCCAGCTCCACGCCGATGCGGTCGGCCTCGGTCTCGTGCTGGCGACTGTGCTTCAGCCCGAAGGTGGTCTGATAGGCCAGACGCCCCAGGTCCGCGCCGCTGCTGCCCAGCCCGAAGCCGGCTGCACCGGCATTGATCAGCAGGCCGGCCGTGGCCTGCTCCGAGGCCCGTTCACGGGCATGCTCGCGCAGCGCATGAGCGATCTCGTGCCCCATGATGGCCGCGATCTCGTCATCGGTCAGGTTGAGCTGCTGGATGATGCCGCTGTAGAACGCGATCTTGCCGCCCGGCATGCACCAGGCGTTGAGCTCGTCGGACTTGATGACGTTGACCTGCCACTGCCATTTCAGCGCATCCTGCCGGAACGCCCCCACCTGCGGAATGATGCGTCCGGCCACCGCCCGCACCCGGGCGGTCATGGCCGGGTCGGTGTTGAGGCCACCGTCCGACTTCGCCTTCTGCAGCACCTCGGCATAGGCCACCTGTGCGCTCTGGTCCAGCTGCGCCTCCGAGACCAGCGGCGACATCATCTGCCGTCGCTTCAGGCCAATGGCGCCTTCGCTGGTGGTGTGCACGGAAGTACAGGCCGTCAGCAGCAGACTGCCGCTCAATGCAGCCAGCGCAAACCGGCGGGCACGGGCCAGACCTTGTCTCTTCATCGTCCGGGATGAATCCATGGGGAAGCAGATCCTCATTGCGTGGGAGGGGCCGACGCCGGAATTGGCGCCAGACCGGAATCTACATCACCGCACTGCGCACGATGCAGCAGGCAGTGATCGATGAGCACCAGCGCCAACACCGCCTCGACGATGGGCGTGGCGCGGATGCCCACGCAGGGATCGTGCCGGCCCAGCGTCTGCATCATCACCGGCTTGCCCTCGCGGTCGATCGAGCGGCGCTCGATGCGGATGCTGGACGTGGGCTTGATGGCCAGCGACACGCGAATGTCCTGCCCGGTGCTGATGCCGCCCAGGATGCCGCCTGCCTCGTTACCGACGAAGCCTTCGGGCGTGAGCTCGTCACCATGCTGCGAACCGCGCTGGGCCACCGACCCGAAGCCTGCGCCGATCTCCACGCCCTTGACGGCGTTGATGGCCATCATCGCGTGGGCAATGTCGGCATCCAGCCGATCATAGAGCGGCGCACCCCAGCCCACCGGCACACCACTGGCCTCGACCTCCACGCGCGCCCCGCACGAATCACCATCGCGGCGCAGCTGGTCCATGTACGCCTCCAGCGCCGGCACCTTGTCCTGATCGGCCACGAAGAACGGGTTCTGCCCCACGTCCTCCCAGCGACGGAACGGCACGGCAATCTCGCCCAGCTGCGACAGATAGCCACGGATCCGGATGCCGTGATGCTCGGCCAGCCACTTGCGGGCCACCGCACCGGCCGCTACCAGCGGCGCCGTCAGCCGGGCCGACGAGCGCCCGCCCCCACGGTGGTCGCGCAGGCCGTATTTCTGGAAGTAGGTGTAGTCGGCATGGCCGGGCCGGAAGGTCTCGGCCAGGTTGCCATAGTCGCGGCTGCGCGCATCCTGATTACGGATGACGAGCGCGATGGGCGTGCCCGTGGTGCGCCCCTCGAACACACCGGACAGGATTTCCACCGCATCGGGCTCCTGGCGCTGCGTGACGTGACGCGAGGTGCCGGGCCGCCGCCGATCCAGCTCGGGCTGGATGTCGGCCACGTCCAGCGCCATGCCCGGCGGGCAGCCGTCGATCACGCAGCCGATGGCCGGACCGTGCGATTCCCCAAAGGTGGAGACGGCAAACAGCCGCCCCAGTGTATTGCCTGCCATGCCTGTACTCCCGTTCTCAGCCTGCC
>ERZ772956.878-NODE-878-length-21314-cov-34.757750_pt1 | contig 21314 bp, 18 predicted proteins | sample MGYA00580683_ERZ772956 | MGnify/ENA primary metagenome ERZ772956 (study PRJEB29015, sample SAMEA2738077) | human oral metagenome | biome: human oral; feature: human-associated habitat; material: saliva | place: China | collected 2212 ... | reverse complement strand
CCTATTTTTGCCGCCCTTACCATTCTTGGGAGAAAGGGCTGAATGAGAACACCAACGGACTCATCCGGCAATACTTCCCCAAACAAACCGATTTCCGCAACATCAGTGATCGGGAGATACGCAGGGTTCAAGATGAGTTGAACCACCGACCAAGAAAAACACTTGGCTACGAAACGCTAAGTGTTTTATTCTTGAATCTGTTCCAACCACTAATACACTAGTGTTGCACTTGAAATCCGAATCCAAGGACCCTTGTATATAAACTATTCATGATTTTCCCATCTGTTTTTTGAAAGTACCCATATGAAAAAAGCCTTTGTATTTTCTTTGCTGCTCGCTGGTTTGTCCGCTTCTGCCGCCGCGCAAAACCAAACCGGTGCGTCATCCGATGCTGCGGCAAATAAAAAGCTTGCCGCCGAGTGCGGGCAATTGTTTAAAGATACCAATACTTTGGCGAACGGTTCGCTTTGTTATCGGGACAATAAAGAGACCGCCGAATATTTCGACCTTTTGTCTATGGTTTTGTTGTTTAACCATCCGAAAGTCGATCAGTGCCGACAATATCCGAAACTGGAGGAAGAATTCAAAAAACAAAGCTTTCACCATCTCGACGATAAGGAGTTGAAGCGCCTTTGCGCGGAAAGCCGCGAAGAACGCGACCATTTGCGCCGCCAGGTAGAGGCGTATATGGACAGTAAGATAAAACAGTATGCGGAAGAAGAAGCGCCGCGCCGAGGTATTCCCGTTGATGAATTGCTGCGTAAAACCGTTGCCGAAGAAACCGAACGCCGCACCAAAGCCGATGCCTTTATCCGTCAGAAGGATGGCAGATAAGGATGATGGACGGGGTAGTCTGAAAACTTCGGGCATGAATGTATAGTGGATTAAATTTAAACCAGTACGGCGTTGCCTCGCCTTAGCTCAAAGAGAACGATTCTCTAAGGTGCTGAAGCACCAAGTGAATCGGTTCCGTACTATTTGTACTGTCTGCGGCTTCGTCGCCTTGTCCTGATTTAAATTTAATCCACTATAATGCGTTCCGATATTCATGCTTTATTTGAAAATATCATTCCGGTTTAAAAGGAAAAACTATGAAACAATCTGCTTTAGGCTTACTTGCTTTGACTTTATCTTTTTCAGCTGCCGCGCAAGAGCCCGCCGTCCGTTTGAATACGGATCAGGTCGAACATTGCCGGCAAATGCTGCAAGATACGGCGCTGATTGAGGCTACGGCGAATGTATGCGGCGGCAATGAGGACATCAAAGACTATGCCGGGCATTTATACTCTTTGTACATGGCTGCCGATCCGCAAGCCTTGCAATGCGTCAATTACAGCATGGCGATGAAAAAAGCGGGGAAACCGCTGCCTCATTACGGTTATTCCCCTGAGCAAGACAGCAAACAATATTGCGCCCAAAGCCGCAAAGAACGTCATCTTGCCCAACAACGCGCCGAGGCTTTGGTTGAAAAAGAGCTGCCGAACATTGCCCGCAAAGTTTCCGAAGAATCGAATGCGCTTTATCAAGAGCATCAAAAGCAATTGGCGCAACGACAAAATGCAGAACCGGACAACTGGGAAAAACCGAAATCTTCCAAGCAAATCTTGAAAGAAATGCGCGAACAACTGGCAGCCAGCCGTAAAAAAGCGGAAATTGCCCGCCGGAAAATAGAAAAACAGTAACGAAGTTTCGGACAATACGGACAGACGGTCTGCCCTGACCGGATACAAGAAACCCGCTTTTTAAAGCGGGTTTCTATCTTGGAATTGATTAAGGTTTTCAGACGACCTTTTAGCAGAAGAAACTAATTGGGGCGGTTAACTGATTTTTGGAGACCTTTGCAAAATTCCTCAAAATCCTCTAAATTCCTTCCAAGACATTCAGGGGATTTTCCATGACCACCTTCTTCCAGCAAACTGCCCAAGCCATGATCGCCAAACACATCGACCGTTTCCCACTATATTAGAAGTTGGATCAGGTGATTGATTGGCAACCGATCGAACAATACCTGAATCGTCAAAGAACCCGTTACCTCCGAGACCACCGCGGTCGTCCCGCCTATCCCCTGTTGTCCATGTTCAAAGCCGTCCTGCTCGGCCAATGGCACAGCCTCTCCGATCCCGAACTCGAACACAGCCTCATCACCCGCATCGATTTCAACCTGTTTTGCCGTTTTGACGAACTGAGCATCCCCGATTACAGCACCTTATGCCGCTACCGCAACTGGCTGGCGCAAGACAACACCCTGTCCGAACTGCTGGAACTGATTAACTGCCAACTGACCGAAAAAAAACTAAAAGTAGAGAAAGCATCCGCCGCCGTCATTGACGCCACCATTATTTAGACTGCCGGCAGCAAATAGCGTCAGGCCATAGAAGTTGATGAAGAAGGACAAGTCAGCGGTCAAACCACACCGAGCAAAGATAAAGATACCCGCTGGACAAAGAAAAACGGCCTCTACAAACTTGGTTACAAACAACATACCCGCACCGATTCTGAAATCGCTTTCAGACGGCATTTCGCCCCAAAAGAGCGGTGGATTTTGCAAAAGTTTTTCGGCTTTGCACTCCGCACGCAGGCAGCCTGAAAACGCCGAGCAGGTCGGGCATGGATGCCCGACAAACAAACTGTTCAGACGGCCTTACCGCATTCGGATGTTCGTCGTTTGCATTATTTGCAATGTTGTTTTATCATCAATACTACATTGATTATGTTGCGTATTTTAGTAATTTATTATTTTTAAAAGGTATTTAAATGAAGAAAAAAATGCTGCTTTTAACCTTGCTGGTCTCGGCAACAGTGGTGGCGAAGCCGGTAAATAGTGGAAAAATAGCCCATCATCAAACCGTGTCGTGCGGCAATCAGGTTTATGTACAATCATCAGGCGGCGCAGTGTTAAAGGAAAAGCCCGATGCCCGTTCGAAAACGGTAATGCAGTTAAGAAACACCCAATATCTCTGTGTGGTTGGCAATGTGGCTGAATCAAACGGCTGGACGCTGGTGAAAAAAGTGCCTCCGGCAGCGGGTGCGGGCTGTGAAGATGCAGGCGCGAAAGAATGCTTGAAAATGGCAGATTTTCCAAGCAAATGGCAGGTAAAGAAACCGTCAGGCAGCCAATGCCGTCTGACGACTTCGTTTGACGAGGGCGGGCAGCTTGTTGTAACCGCCAGCGGTGTATGTGCAACCGGCTGGGTTAAAACAAAGGCTGTCCGTTTTTTTGCAGATTAATTTTTTAACACGGCATAAAAGGAATTGAAATGTCTGAAATTCAAGAACGGCAGAATCAACGGATTATTGATTATGCTGAAGCAAACTTTTCAAAAACCACGCATGAATACGGCAGACAGGATATGGCTAGACGCTCTGCAAATAAATCTGGAGAGAAAATTGATCCTTCTCGTTTAAATGAAGACAAAGATCATGATGGAAGAAAAGGTGTTGATTGTTCTTCTCTTGTTTATTTTTCATTAGAAGGAGCGGGATTTAATCTTAAAATGGAAGCCAAAGACTTTGGAACCAGAACGCTGTTTAACGGAAAACATATAACGAACTATGCTCAAAAAAATTTTGATGTACTACCTGCATCTGCCAAAACAGATGGCAGTTTGAAAGCAGGCGACATATTAATGATGACAATGCCGGGAGGTTCTCAACACGTTGCTGTTTTTAAAGAGTATGATGAAAAAGGACGCATTCATTTTTTTGGATCTCAAACATCAACAGGGCCTGCTGAAGTAGTGATGACAGGAAATTCTTATTGGGATCAAAAAACTATTTTTCACGGTGCATTACGGCCTAAAGAAAACTTTATTAAACCTGAGATGGCGCCGGATATTGGAAAAAATGAATCGGAATCCCAATCTAAATATGAAAAAATTCGTTCGATGATCAATGGGTTAATGAATGATAAGGATGGTTCGTACACCAAGCAGCTTTTAGCAGAAAACCAAGATATTGTTGATAAATTCAACAAACGTGTACAGGAGGGTTTGGCACAACAGACACCATCGTTTTCGAACCAAGAGACTCAAATTGCACAACAGGAAACGGAATACCAGGGTTATTCGCGTAGCTGATAAAGATCTGATTTTGAATAACTGTATTTGATTCAACACAAATGCAAAAAAGGCCGAGACCTTTGCAAAATTCCCCAAAATCCCCTAAATTCCCACCCAGACATTTAGGGGATTTTCCATGACTACCTTCTTCCAGCAAACCGCACAAGCCATGATCGCCAAACACATCGACCGCTTCCCACTATTGAAGTTGGATCAGGTGATTGATTGGCAACCGATCGAACAGTACCTGAACCGTCAAAGAACCCGTTACCTTCGAGACCACCGCGGTCGTCCCGCCTATCCCCTGTTGTCCATGTTAAAAGCCGTCCTGCTCGGCCAATGGCACAGCCTCTCCGATCCCGAACTCGAACACAGCCTCATCACCCGTATCGACTTCAACCTGTTTTGCCGTTTTGACGAATTGAGCATCCCCGATTACAGCACCTTATGCCGCTACCGCAACTGGCTGGCGCAAGACGACACCCTGTCCGAATTATTGGAACTGATCAACCGCCAACTGACCGAAAAAGGCTTAAAAGTAGAGAAAGCATCCGCCGCCGTTGTTGACGCCACCATTATCCAGACCGCCGGCAGTAAACAACGCCAGGCCATAGAAGTCGATGAAGAAGGACAAGTCAGCGGCCAAACCACACCGAGTAAAGACAGCGATGCCCGTTGGATAAAGAAAAACGGCCTCTACAAACTCGGTTACAAACAACATACCCGTACTGATGCGGAAGGCTATATTAAGAAATTGCACATTACCCCCGCCAATGCACCTGTCGTCTTTGTTGTGGAAGGGTTACCCAAAGGTACGACAACCAAACGTAACCGGTATTTGTCGAAGACCCGTTATGTGATCGAACAAAGCTTCGGTACACTGCACCATAAATTCCGCTATGCGCGGTCAACCTATTTTGGGCTGATTAAAGTGAGTGCACAAAGTCATCTGAAGGCGATGTGTTTGAACCTTTTGAAAACCGCCAACAGGCTAAGTGCGCCTGTTGTTGCCTAAAAGGCGGCTGGGTGTCTGATTAATCAGGTATCCAAGGAGGATTAGGGGGGATTTGAGTAGAATCAGTGGATATTTGAAACAAAAACAGCCGAAAACCTTTGTTAGGTTTCGGCTGTTTAGATAGAAAAAAATAACTCAATCTTAATGTTATGAGGTACTCTTTGAAAACAGTTTTGCTCAATTACTTTAGATGTTGAACTTAAAATCCTACTCTTCCAGTTACTTTGACTCATCTATCATAACAGGGCAAATTCAATGCTTATGATGTTGTTGTATATGCTCTATCCAGAATTCAGCATTCTCAATCCCTGCTACACGCGGGTCGAATACTGGATCAAGGCCTGCTTTTTTCTGGCGGTCGTAATCATGCAGCGCACGCAAGGCAGGTTTGCTGAGAAATACGATAGCAATCAGATTGAGATAACACATACTGCCGAAGCCGATATCGCCCAAGCCCCACATCAGACTGGCAGACTGTACACTGCCGATAAACACCACCACTAAAAATACTAAGCGCAGAATCTTACTGAGTATCGGGTATTTCAGTTTTTGATCTAGGTAAAGCAGCGCAGTTTCGGCGATATAGTAATAAGCCAACAGGCAGGTAAAGGCAAAAAAGAAGATGCCCACCGCCACAAATGCTCCACCAAAATTGCCGAACACTGTCCCCAATGCAGCCTGCGTGTAAGCTGAACCAGCGGCCACTCCAGGAATATTTTCCACTAACGGAGTTTCAATGCCGTTCGGATACACGTTATACATACCAGTAATCAAAATCATGATAGCAGTTGAAGTACAGACAATTACGGTATCGATATACACCGAAAAGCCTTGAACTAAACCTTGTTTCACAGGATGGCTCACTTCAGCAGCAGCTGAACTGAATGTTGCCTCGCCAGCACCTGCTACGTTTGAGAACACGGCGCGGCGCACCCCCCAGGAAATCGCGCTACCGACAATTCCACCGAATACTGCGTCCGTACCGAATGCGCTGCCTATAATCAGGTTTAAAGTTTCGGGAATTTTCGAAGCGTGGTTTACCAATACAATCAACATCAGACCGACATAACCCACAGCCATCAGCGGAATGATACTGTCGGCTGCACGTGCGATGCGTTTGGTGCCGCCGAAAACTAAAAATGCCAACATTGCGGAAACCGCCGTGCCGCTAACCCAGGCAGACAGGCCGAAGGCATTTTCAAACGAGGTCGCAATGGTATTGGCCTGAATGCCTGGCACCAACACGCCGTAGCTCAGGAAAATCACTACGGCCACCAGCACGGCAAAGGCTTTTAATTTTAAGCCGTGCTCAATGTAGTAAGGAGAGCCGCCGCGATATTCAGTACCGACTTTGACTTTATAAATCTGAGCTAAAGTCGATTCTACAAACGCGCTGGCGCCGCCCAATAGCGCCATCACAATCATCCAAAATACAGAGCCGGGACCTCCCGCGGCAATGGCGGTCGCCACGCCGGCGATATTGCCGACACCAATACGCCCCGAAAGCGACATACAGAATGCCTGAAATGAAGAAATCCCCGCACCTGATTCCTGCTTTTCTTTCAGCAGACGGATCATTTCGGGCAAATAACGGAATTGCACTCCTTTAGTAATAACGGTGAAATACAGACCCACGGCCAAAGCCAGATAAACCAAGCCGTTGCCCCAGATATAATCCACCAGCGTACTGACAATCTTTTCCATCTCTTCTCCTTTGCTGTTTTATGTTGTTATCTAAGGTCGTCTGAAAAAAGGTTTAGCTTGGTAAGAACTGCCAGTTTCAGACGACCTGAGCTTTATTTTGTGTTATTCCATAAACCAAATGGTTTTTGCCAGCGTATATTGCTCAAATGCTTCCACTCCTTTGTCACGACCGCCGAAGCCAGATTGTTTATAACCGCCGAACGGTGTGGCAATACTGCCTTCCGAAAAACCGTTTACCGATACCGTACCTGCCTGAATTTTTCGGGCAACACGGTGGGCGCGGCTTACATTGGATGTGTAGAACGAAGCGGCTAGTCCGTAATCCGATTGGTTCGCCAAACGGACGGCTTCTTCTTCGCTACTGAATGTGGTTACTGCCAGCACTGGCCCGAATATTTCTTCTTTAAACACAGTCATATCCGCAGTTACACCGTCGATAATCGCCGGCTCAAAATACCAGCCATCGCCGGTTTTGCCGCCGGTGATCAGTTTGCCGCCCTCTTTCAGCGCGGTATCGAAATAGCGGCACACCTTATCAAAATGAGCTTCTTCCACCATCGGACCGAGGTTGGTTTCAGGCAGGCGTGGATCGCCGACTTTCCAGCCCTGCTTGAGGTCGTCTGAAAGTTTAGCCAGCAGGGCATCTTTGATACTTGTTTCCACAATCAGGTGCGAACCGCAGCTGCAGTTTTCTCCCATATTCCAGAAAGCAGCGGCTAAAATTGACGGTACCGCCTTGTCTATATCTGCATCGGCAAACACGATTTGCGGGCTTTTACCGCCACATTCCAAGACGATTTCTTTCAGGTTGCTTTGCGCCGAATATTCCAAGAAATAGCGGCCGACTTCGGTAGAGCCAGTAAAGGCCACCATGTCCACATCTTGATGCACACCCAAAGCCTTGCCGACCGTTTCGCCCAACCCGCAAACCAGCGTCAGCGCTGCTTCAGGCACGCCTGCCTCATGCGCCAGCTGAACCATGCGGTAGGCACTCAGCGAAGTTAGTTCGGCAGGTTTCACAATTACCGAATTGCCCGCTGCCAAAGCAGGTGCCACTTTCCATGCAAACATCTGCGCGGGGAAGTTCCACGGCAACACTACGCCGACCACGCCGACCGGCTCATGCATAATCAAACCCAGTGCGTCGTTGCCGGTGGGGGCAACGCGGCCAAAGGCTTTATCCACATATTCAGCATAGAAATAAAAGGTCTCAATGGTGGCGGGCATATCGGTGTTGATGCACTCGCTGATGGGCTTGCCCGCGTCGATACAGTCCAACGCAGCGAGCTCTTCGGCGTGTTCTTCAATCAACTGCGCCCAACGCAGCAGTACGGCACGTTTTTCAGATGGGCTTTTGCCTGCCCAAAGGTCATCTGAAAACGCAGCACGCGCGGCGCGCACGGCGGCATCTATATCCTGTTCGCTCCCGTCGGCGATGTAGCCGATGAGGGAATTGTCGATGGGTGTGCAGTTTTCCAGCTTTTTGCCTGAATCGGTGTGGTTAGGAATCAAATGACCTGCCCACAGGCTGCCTGCTTTGGCGGCCTCGAAGATTTGTTCAACGGTTTTCATACGGCAGCTCCTTCATTTCAACAAAGCCGCAAATTCAGCGGCTTCCTGCGCGGTCAGGTTATGCAGCGGCAGGCGCACTTTGCCGGCGGGCTTGGTGCCGTTTAAGCAACCGATTTTGGCTTTTTGGTTGTAGTCACCTGATTCCATGGAGTGCAGCGCGGGATAGAGGTCAGTCAGAATCTGACGTGCTTTGTCCCAATCTTGGGCTTGGGCTGCGTTAAACAGGGCAACCTGCTCGCCGGGGAAAACGTTGGCCGCGCCGGCAATCCAGCTTTTTACGCCCCAGAAGAAGAAATCCAAAGGTTGGTCGTCGCAGCCGCACACCACTTGGAAATTATCGAATTTCGCCTGAATCATACGCAGCGCATTGGAGAAATTGCCGGTGCTTTCTTTGATTCCGACGATGTTGGGATTCTTCGCTAAATGCGCCACGGTGTCGAATTCGAGTTCTACGCCGATACGCGCGGGAAAGTTATATAGAATAATCGGCAAGTCGGTTTTAGTCGCCACATATTCAAAATGTTCGATGATGCCTTGTTGCGACGGCAGGCTGTATGGCGGCGCCGACAGCATCAGACCGTGGTAGCCCAATTCTTTAGCACGGATGGCGCGTTGCGCAGCTACTTCGCTCGACATATCGCTGACACCGGCAATCAGCGTACAGCGGCCGGCAGCGGCCTTTACGATGGTGTTCAATACGGTTTCGCGCTCGGCTTCTGACAAAGCGTAATACTCGCCTGTGGTACCGCAGGCCACGATGCCGCGCACGCCTTTAGCAATAAACGCGTCCACCAACTCGGCAAGCTGCGTGGTGTCCACTTGGTTATCGGAGGTAAACGGGGTAACGATGGGAACTAAAATACCTTCGATGTTCATAATGTTTCTCCTTTTGAAATTAATAGTAATTTGTTTGATTAAAACTATGTATATTCGGTTTGCTCGCTTCAGAAACGGTTAAAACGGTAAGGACTTAAATCGATTGCAGGCTGTTCGCCGAAATACAGGGCTTTCACCAGTTTTGCGGTCAACGGCGCTTGGGTCAGTCCCAAATGCTGGTGCCCGAACGCCAGCAAAATGTTTTCTTTGCGGTCAATTACCGGTAAAGAATCGGCAATCGAAGGGCGGAATCCCATCCACGGCATGGCGTCTTGCCGGTTCAGACGACCTTTGAGCATAGGTTCCGCCAAGCGAAAGAGCTGCTCTGCCCGTTCCATATTCGGCGGCGCATCCAGCCCGGCAAACTCCACTGTACCGGCCAAGCGTAAGCCCGTACTCATGGGCGTCATGATGAATTTGCGCTCGAAGCTGCTCACAGGCACATTCAAAATATTTTGGCTCTGAGGCAGCATCAGGTGGTAACCGCGTTCCGTATCAAGCGGAATGTCGCTGCCGCACAGCTTTTTCAGCCACGGCTTGGAAAACGCTCCCGCAGCAATTACTACGCACTTGGCTTCAAACGCTTTTCCGCCGCTGCTGATACGGAACAGGTCGTCTGAAAATGATTGGATGTTGGAAACATCGGTATGTTCACTTATCGTGCCGCCCGCCTGCACGAAAGCGTGCTGCAAATCCGCTACCATTCTCGCCAAATCAACCACATGTCCAGTATCGGGGTAAAACAGTGCACCGAGTTGCGTATCGGCCAGCGCAGGTTCGCTTTCATGCAAACTGGCATGATCAAGCCATTCGTTGACTACACCCAATTCATTCAACACCCTGCCGTGTTTTTGCAAAGCTACCTGCCCGTTTTCGGTCTCGCAAACTAACAGCGAACCGTCGATACGGATATGTTGTTCCACCCCCCATTCTTGTGCAAACTCCCTCCATGCAGCCAAAGCAAGACTGTTGAGTGCCATCAGTGCGCGGTGGCTGCGTTGGAAACGTTCGGGTGTGAGATTGCGCAGCAGGTTGAACAACCACGGTGCGATTTTAGGCAGGTATTTCCAGTCCAGCCGCAACGGTCCGAGCGGATCGAGCAGCATTTTTGGCAGTTGCTTGAGTACGTCCGGCGATGCAATCGGAAACACCTGCTCGGTGGCGATATGTCCGGCATTGCCGTAAGACGCGCCGCCGCAAACAGTATCGCGTTCTAACAACAATACGCTTTCGCCACAGCGCTGCAATTCCAGTGCGATACTCAAGCCGACGATGCCACCGCCGATCACGGCCGCAGAAAAAACTTGGCCGCTCATGATGTTTCGATTCCATAGCGGAACGGGTCATCCGCGTTTACAAAAATCTCTGATGCTGCATGAATATGCGCTTCTCCTTTGATGGTCGGTATGATCAGACGCTCCGGATGCAGGTCGTCTGAAAGTGTTTCATAAGAAGCAGCAAAGCGGCTGCCGATTACGCTTTCCTGAAGCCACTCTTTTTCAGGTGGCCACACGCCGTCTGCAGCCAAACAGGCCATCTTCGCACTGGTGCCTGTGCCGCAAGGCGAGCGGTCGTAGGCTTTGCCCGGGCAAAGCACGAAGCTGCGGCTGTTTGCCGTATCGGTTTTGCCGAAAAGCTCGATGTGGTCGATTTCCTGCCCGTCTTTGCCTGTGATGCCCTGAGCGTTTAGTGCGGTGCGGATGCGCCATGAAACATCGGTCAGTTGTTCCAGATTGTCGGGTGCGATTGCGCAGCCGTGGTTGTTCACCAAGAAAAACCAGTTGCCGCCCCAAGCAATATCGCCGGTGATGCTGCCAACACCTGCCACGTCAAGCGACACATCTTTACGGTAGCGGTAAGATGGAACGTTGCGCACGCTCACCGAGCCGTCTTCATGCAGCGTGCAGCGTACATTACCTACCGGCGTCTCGATGGTGTGCGTGCCGACATCAATACGTTTAAGATGTTGAAGTGTTTTAATCAAACCGATGGTGCCGTGGCCGCACATGCCTAAATAGCCGCTGTTGTTGAAGAAAATCACGCCGGCAGCAGAAGTAGGGTCTTGCGGCTTACACAACAACGCCCCGACCAAAACTTCCGAACCGCGCGGTTCCAAAATTAACGCGCGGCGCAAATGGTCAAAGCGATTGGCAAAATCGGCACACTGCTCCCGCAAACTGCTGCCGGAAAGCTCAGGAAATCCGCAGTAAACCACACGGGTCGGCTCACCACCGGTGTGGGAATCAATCACAGAAAAAGTGTATTGTGTATGAGGCATAGAAAAATCCTATCGCTAATTAAACTTTCGTTGATATTACAAAACCTCCATTGTCGTGGTCTTGATGAATTTCCCTGTTTTTATGCAGAAATGGGCATACTCAGATACGCATTAAAATAAAAATGCCTGTCCGAAAGCTATTTTCAGACAGGCATTTCTATACATTTGTAATTATCTTGATTTCTTGAATTCAGATGGTACAAATCCCACCAGTGCCTTGAATTGCCGCGTAAATGCACTGTGGTCTGAATAACCACAACGGGAAGAAATTTCCGTTACTGACAAGCCAGTTTCTAGCATCGCCATAGCCGCTTCAATACGCACTTTTTGAATGTATTGCGAAGGTGTCATGTGGAAAATCTTTTTAAAATAACGCTCGATTTGTGCAGTAGAAAGGCGTGAAACAGCTTCCAAATCCTTCATTTTTATATTTTGGTCGAAATGATTTGCAATGTATTTTTCAATCAGCACAATTTTTTTATTTAGCTCAGGACGGTTGTTGTTATTTGTTTCAACGTCTACAGACACACCGAACATGGCAATTATTTCACCGTACGAATTTTGCACTGGCATTTTATGCGTGATGCACCAGCCTAGTTCACCCGATGCATATGTATGTAGCTCCAGCTTATTGTTGATAATTTTTCCCTTACTAAGCACCTCCCTATCCTGCTGAGTATAATACTGCCCCCACTCTGACTGAAACAGGTCTTCCGATGTTTTTCCAATTAAAGCAGTCATATCTGGCAATTGTAAGCGATGTAACAGAGTATCGTTGGCATAAACATACTCCGCCCGTATGTTTTTCACAAAAAACACTGTACTAGGTAAAACTTGCAATACAGGAGCAAATACGTTTAGGCTATGGATAAGTTCGTTCAAATCTTTTGGAAGAACCAAAAGTGAGGGAAAATCGGGCTGCATAAGTTAGGATATCCGGATAAATTGAAGTAATACAATATACTGAATCATTGCAACATCAAACTTGTTATACGCTAAGTCACCGTTATCGTCTAGCCCTCTATTTAAAGAAGGACTTCTACGTTCACAATGAGGTTCCTGCCTCCAGATTTTAAAAATAACATTTTGCAACTAGCGGAACACTTTTTCTAAGTATGTCTAGTACAAAGTACTTCTTCTCAAAGAATATGAAGGTACTTGAGTATCGTAATAAGTTCCCTACTCTCTACCCTACTCTACTACTCAATAATTAAGTGATAGCGTCACAGTAAAAAAGCAGTCAAGTTTCTCTTAAAACCTATTGATTTTATACTAAAAATTGGAGTATTATTGTCCTACTCTCTAGAGTATCATTAATTCTCATTTGACATATAGGAACAATAAGCGGAATTTGTAGAAGAATAGGAAAAAAGAAAATAATTTATATTAAATTATTATTTAAATGATAGACAATATTGAAGTGCGTTGTACATATAAAATACAACTAACTTAATTGGATTATGAATATTCATATGATAAATTTACAATATAAGTTAATGATTTACAGTGTCTGTTGGATCGAAATAATGTAGCATTGATTAATATTAAATACTACTATAAGCATGTTATTAATAAGCAACTAAGTTTTGACATTTAAGAAGTAGATTTAAAAAGAAATTACAAAAGAAAAGAAAATTCAATGCAATTTGAATGTTTAATTAAACTTGATTGAAGATTATCGGTCATTAAGTTTGAATAAATGGAGTAAAAAATGAAGTATATAGCTCATATAAATAGTGAGAATAGAGTACAATCTTGCGAGCAACATTCAAGAAATGTTGCTAATTATGCGAAGGAATGCTTAAAGGTCGTTAATCTAGAGAAGACAGGATACCTTGCAGGATTGCTTCATGATTGTGGAAAATTTACGGATGCATTTTCTAGGTATATAAAAAAAAGTGCAAAAGGAGAATCAGTACGAAAAGGGGAAGTTATACATTCTTTTGCTGGCGTATACTACATACTAAAGAAATATCATTCAAACGAGAAACCGACGACATGTAATAATCTGAGTGCAGAGCTGATAGCTTATGCTATCGGCAGTCACCATAACATGTTTGATATTGTGGATATAGATGATAAGAAAAATGGATTTGACCATAGGATGGAGCATCAGCCTCAGTATGAAGAGGTAGCAAAAAAGAACTTTAATTCCTATTGTGCGTCTGACGAAGAGATAGATAAGCTTTTCCAATCTGCAAGTTCTGAGCTTAATGAGATTTTTATAAAAATAAGAGAGTGTGCAGAAGTTGCAAAAAGTGATGAAGAGTTAATGTTCTATATAGGCTTTCTTGCAAGGTTGATATTGTCTTCAATCGTTGAAGGGGATAGAAGAGATACCGCCGAATTTATGAACGGTGATAAGTTTCGGGGAATGAATAGTTTCCTATCTCAAAATTGGGAAATGATGCTTAAATCGCTAGAAATTTTCCTTCATAGCAAGAATTCAGATAATGAAATTGGTAAAGCCAGGATGGAGTTATCCAATCTGTGTTATGAGGCTGGTTCGAAATATACAAGCGGTATATATAGGCTAAACCTTCCAACAGGTGCGGGTAAAACTTTGTCAGGGCTGAGGTTTGCATTAGAAAACACAATTCAATTTAAAAAAAATAGGATTTTTTATATTGCTCCATTGATTAGCATTTTGGATCAAAATAGCGAGGAAATAAAGCGGGCGGTTGGAAATGAATTTAATAAAGAGGTTTTAGTTCATCATTCTAATCTTGTCAATTCCGAAGAGGATAAGTATGAAGAGCTAAACGTGAATGACTTGCTGGCAGAAACTTGGGATGCGCCAATAATAGTAACTACATTAGTTCAGTTTTTAAACACCCTTTTTGATGGTAGATTATCTTGTGTAAGAAGGTTTAAATCCCTCTGCAATAGTGTAATCATAATTGATGAGGTTCAGACAGTTCCCAAAAAAATGCTCACATTATTTAACTTGGCTTTAAATTTTTTATCGGAAGTATGTAGTGTAACTATTTTACTTTGCTCTGCAACACAACCATGTTTACAGAAGGTAGAACATGCTGCGCATGTTAAAGATGAAAAAGTAATTCCATTGGATATTGAACAAAGGTTAAAGGGTGTATTCAAGCGTACAAATATAGTTGACAAAGGTAATTATAAGTTCAGTGAAATAAATAATTTAATATATGAACTTGCATCCAATAATGGAAGTCTTCTTGTAGTTTGCAATAAGAAAAGTGAAGCGCAACAATTAACCTTAACCTGTAAGAATATCTCTGATGCTATCATCTTCCACTTATCATCTTCAATGTGCATGGCACATAGAATTAAAGTAATTGGTGAAATGAAAAATGCCTTAGAAAAAGGTCAACATATTGTGTGCATATCAACTCAGGTGATCGAAGCTGGTGTTGATATGTCATTTGATTCGGTTGTTAGATTTCAAGCAGGGATGGACAACATTGTTCAAGCAGCAGGAAGGTGTAACAGAAATGGAGAGAATACTGCCCCCCAAAATGTATATGTTATTAATTGTACGGATGAGAATCTTGATTACCTTAAAGAAATAGAACAAGCAAAAATGGCAACACAAGAGCTGCTTGTTAATTACAAAAATAATAAGAGCAAATATGAAAATGATTTGACATCTGATAGCTCGATAAATTTTTATTACGAGAAGCTTTTTAGTGATGCATATATGCGTAGAAATGAAATGGATTATTACATAAAAAAATTGAACACAAGCTTCTTTAACTTACTGTCAATGGGGTTTGGCCACGGTAACAATAAATATGCTTTAAGACAAGCATTTGCGACCGCAGGAAAAGTGTTTGAAGTTATAGATAGTGAAACTTTTTCAGTGGTTGTACCGTATGGGGAAGGAAAAGATATAATTACCGAACTATGTAGTAGCAAATCACAATATGATTATGAATATAAAAAGTCGTTGATAAATAAGGCAAATAGCTATTCAGTTTCACTATTTAAATATCAGTTTGAAAGATTGTTTAAGAGTAAAGTTGTATACGAAATAGCAAATAGTGGTATATATGTGTTAGATGAGAATAATTACGATGATACGTTAGGAGTATACGAAAACGGAGGTGATATAGAATGCGCTACCCTAATATTGTAGAGTTTGAGGTGTATGGAGATTATGCATTGTTTTCCGACCCTGTTATGAGAGTTGGCGGAGAAAAGTGCAGCTATCAAATTCCAACTTATGAAGCTATCAAAGGCATTTTATCCTCGGTATATTGGAAACCAACATTTATATGGTATATAGATAAAGTGCGAGTAATGAATCAGATACAAACGGAGGTTAAGGGTATTAGACCTATAAAATACAATGGAGGAAATGATCTATCCTATTATACCTACCTAAAAAATTGCAGATATCAAGTACAAGCACATTTTGAGTGGAATGAGAATAGACCTGAATTAAATAAAGATAGGAATGAGAATAAGCATCATCAAATAGCAAAAAGAATGATTTTAAAAGGTGGACGTAGAGATATTTATTTGGGAACGAGAGAATGCCAAGGGTACGTGGAACCAAAGAAATTTGGTGAAGGCGAAGGTTATTATGACAATTTGCCGGAGCTTGCTTTCGGAACCATGTATCATGGAATTACTTATGCAGACGAAGCGTATTCTTCGGAAACAAACGGCAAGATGACAATTAATCTATGGGCTCCCGTTATGAGGAATGGAATTATAGAGTTTAAAAGACCTGATCAATGCAAGTTGCACAGAACAGTGAGAGAAGTTCAAATTAAGTCATTCGGAACTGATGAGATGAATTTTAGTGGACTTGGAGAATTTGAGGAGGTGAAGTAATGAGCCTTTTGCAGCGAGCAATTGAAACATATGACTTCATGGATCAAAATCAATCTGCAGGAATATATGAAGAGAATAAAGAACCGCTGGCACCTGTTGCACACAAGATTGTAAACTCCAATATCACAATTTCAATAGATATAACAGGTTCTTTCTTAACAGCCAACAAATGTAATGAAAAGATAATTATTCCCGTATCACAAGATTCTGCCAATAGATCAAATAATAATAGTCCACATGCTTTATGTGATACGATAAAATATGTTGCGGAGATTGATGATAAGAAGCATGAACTATATGTTAAACAGTTAAATGATTGGGGAAATTCGCGATTTTCTCATCCGAAAGTTGAGGCAGTACTTCGGTATATTAAAAAAGGTAGTGTCTTAAAAGATCTTGATAAATGTGGACTCATACGCTATAAAACAGATGATAGTATTGGTAATTGCGATGATATGATCCGCTGGATTATTCATGGATTAAGTGAGATAGAAAACGGAGCTGTATGGAATGATAAATCCTTATTTCAAAAATATACAGAATACTATATAAACGAGAAACTAAAAAATTCTGCGACTAATTTTTGCTATGTGTCTGGGAATCACGAAATAGTTGCAAGGCTGCATTTAAAAGGACTTGTTTCTCGGTTTCCAAAAGCAGTTTTAGTATCAGCAAATGATAGTGAGAATTTCACTTTTAGGGGTAGATTTAAGAACAAAGAAGAAGCTTTGTGTATTGGATACATTTCGTCTCAAAAGGCTCATAACGCACTGAAATGGATTGTGGCTAATCAAGGTGTACCAATTGGGAAAAAGACTTTCGTATGCTGGACTCCTCGTGGTATCGAAATTCCTAGAATAGATTTGCCATTAAGCTTTAATGAAAAAAAAGTGTTCAGGATGAGTGAATACAGAATCAAATTGAAAAGTTTTTTATCTGGATATAGCGAATTGAATAAATATGATGCTAAGGCGGTTATATCAATACTAGATGCAACTAATAAGGATGCTGGGCGCTTATCTTTAGTGTACTACAATGAATTAGTGGGGGATGAATATATAAACCGGTTGATGGATTGGTATGAAACATGCTGCTGGATAACCGTTACAGGCAATATATCGTCACCATCCCTTAATAAAATAACAATACTGTCGTACGGGACACAACGTGGGAATGATGATAATGCCAAAATGGAAATAGATTCCCAAATAGAGGGTCAGGTATTTCAGAGATTGTTTGTTTGCAGGTTAGATAAAACTCGCTTTCCCCAAGATATAATAACGGGTTTATTTAATAAGTCAAATAATATGCAAGCATACAATGAAAATAATAGGAGAGACATATTATTTACAACGTGCGCAGTTATTAGAAAACATTGGAAAGATCATCATAATAAGGAGGTTTCTATGGCTCTTGATGAAAATTTTAAAGATCGAAGCTATCAATTCGGCAGACTTTTGGCAGTATTGGAAAAAATTGAAAGAGATACTTATTATGCCAATGAAAAAAGAGAACCTAATGCAATTCGTCTTCAATCGGTTTTTGTAAAGAGACCTGTGTATGCATTTAAACTGATTATGGAGCAAATAAAAAATGCATATTATCCAAAAATCAATCAAGGTTATCGTGTTATGTATGAAAAGCTAATCGGACAAATTATGGAAGAAATATCAACATATCCAGCAAGTGAGTACGGGAAACCCTTGAGTGAATTATATCTTATAGGTTATTATCTGCAAAAAAATCATTTGTATGAAAAGCATGCTAAAGATGAAGAAGTGAGGGAGACGGAATAATGAATAGTTTAGAAAATAAAATTGATTTTGTTGCACTTGTTACAGTCAATAATGCAAATCCTAATGGCGATCCATTGAATGGAAACAGACCACGTACTGATTATAATGGATACGGTGAGATTTCCGATGTATGCATAAAAAGAAAAATAAGAAACAGAATGCAAGACATGGGAGAATGTGTATTTGTACAGACGGATGAGAGATGTGATGATGGAGCTGGAAGTTTAAAGGTACGTGCAAAAGACCTAAAAAAAATAAAAGATTATGATGAGTTTTATAAGCGAGCTTGTGAAAAATGGACTGATGTAAGAACCTTTGGGCAGGTATTTGCGTTTAAGGACTTTGATTGCGCTTCTGTGGGTGTCAGAGGACCGGTTTCAATCCACCAGGCTGTGAGCATGAATCCAGTCGAAGTATATTCACAGCAGATTACTAAAAGTGTGAGCGGTGAAAAAAAAGAAGGTAAATTACGTGGACCCGATACAATAGGATGGAAACACTTTGTGAAATTCGGACTTTATAAAATAAAAGGCTCTATCAATGTGCAATTAACAGAGAAAACGGGATTTTCACGAGAAGATGCAAACCTTGTAAAAGATTGTCTAAAGACATTATTCGTAAATGACTCGTCATCTGCAAGACCTGATGGTTCAATGGAAGTTTACAAGCTATATTGGTTTGAACACAATTGTAAAGATGGACAGTATTCGTCAGCGAATGTGCATAGAAGTGTTGAAGTAACATTAAAAATAGATGTTCCAGCAAGTATTGATGACTATAGCATTCAAGTTAATCAGTTACCAGAATTAGCAGTTGAAGAAATAAATGGAATCTAACGAATATTTAATGATTTCCGGTATACAGCACTTTCTGTTCTGTAAGAGGCAATGGGCGTTAATTCATATCGAGAATCAGTGGAGTGAAAATTCTTTGACCGCTGAAGGACGCGTTATGCATAACAGGGTTCATGACGGAACGGTTCGTGACAACAGAAATGGCGTTATTACTATTAGAGGTCTGCAAGTGAAATCTGATAAATATAAAATTACCGGTACCTGTGATGCTGTGGAATTTTTGCCGGATGATAACGGAGTTAACATTTCGAAAATGAATGGACCACGAAGGATACGTCCAGTGGAATACAAAAAAGGTCATAGTAAAATTTTGGATTGTGATAGAATCCAGGTAACTACACAAGCTATCTGCCTTGAAGACATGCTTGCTTGCGACGTAAAAGAAGGTGCTGTTTTTTATGGAGAAACGAGAAGACGTGAAACCTTTGAAATAACAGATGAATTAAGGTATACTGCGATTTCTTCATTGGAAGAGATGTGGGGGTACTATCGTCGTGGTTATACACCAAAGGTTAAGCCTACTTCCAAGTGCAAAAAATGTTCATTAATCAATATATGTTGTCCAGGAATCTTATACAAGCGTAAGCGGGATGTTGGGGCATATATTGAACAATACATTTCTGAGGAACTTTGAGATGAGAAAACTTTTGAATACATTATATGTTACTTCTGAAAATGCCTATCTGTCACTGGATGGCGAGAATGTAGTGATATCGATAGACTTTGATGAAAAACATCACATACCATTGCACACTCTGGAAAATATAATTTGCTTTTCTTACAAAGGTGCCTCGCCTGCGTTAATGGGTAAATGTGCAAAGTATAATATTCAATTGTCATTTTTCTCTCCTCAAGGATGGTATCTTGCAAGTACAAATTCAAATACAAATGGAAATGTTTTTTTGAGAAGAGAACAATATCGAATGGCGGATAGCGAAGAACAAGCCATTGCTTTTTCAAAATCGTTTTTATACGGGAAAATACACAATGCTTGCTATTTCCTCTTAAAATTCAGTAGAGACTATGCCTTAAGGATTGACTGTGAGTCAATAGAAGTCGTTGCCGGTAATTTAAAAAATAGTATTAAAAATATAACTGATGGAGCCACTAAAGATATATTAATGGGTATTGAAGGTACTGCTGCAGCTGAATATTTTGGAGTTTTCGATCATCTGATTTTACAGAATAAGAGTGATTTTAAATTCTATTTCAGAAATCGTAGGCCACCGGTAGATAATGTTAATGCATTACTCTCGTTTGCGTATACACTTCTTGCAAATGACTGTGCTGCTGCACTACACGGAGTCGGATTAGATCCATATGTTGGATTTCTGCATACTGATAGACCAGGTAGAAAATCATTGGCTCTTGACATGATGGAAGAAATGAGATCTGTATATGCTGATAGATTTGTATTAACCTTGATCAATAACAAAATAATTACGGGACAAGACTTCTATGAGCAAGAGAGTGGAGCGGTTTTATTAACAGAGGACGGACGAAAAAAGTTCTTATCTGAATGGCAAAAAAAGAAGCAGGATAAACTAAAACATCCATTTTTGGAAGAAGAGGTTAGCTGGGGATTGTTGCCGCATGTACAGGCAATGCTCCTAGCGAGAGTAATACGTGGGGATTTAGATACGTATCCTCCATTTTTTTGGAAGTAGGTATTATTGTGTTAATTCTTATAACTTATGATGTAAGTACAACAACCGCAGAAGGAAAGAGAAGACTAAATAAAATTGCAAAAATTTGTTGCAATTATGGACAGAGAGTACAAAATTCCGTTTTTGAATGTGATGTAGATTATTCCCAATACGTGTTTATTAAAGATAAACTTTTAAAACTCTTTGATAGCGAGCAAGATAGTATTAGAATTTACAATATTGGAAAAAATTATGCTTCAAAGATAGAACACTTTGGTAATAAAAAGAGCTATGATCCGGAAGGAGTGTTATTGTTCTAATCGCATGTTACTTAATTAGTGCGAACTGGAAGCTGTTTTAATAATGACGCCTAATTTGCACAGAATAAACATAGTTTTATTAGTTGTAAAATCAGATTTTGCAACTAATAACGTAAAATTGTGTTGCGATAGCACAAGAAAAGTCTTAAAAAGCGACTTGAATTTGTGTATATCGCTGTCGCGTCCCGCATGGGACGCGTGGATTGAAATATAGTCGGCATGGGTAAACTCGCACTCGCGATACTGTCGCGTCCCGCATGGGACGCGTGGATTGAAATAGTCAATGTATCGTTATCTTCTCCAATTGCCTCAGTCGCGTCCCGCATGGGACGCGTGGATTGAAATAGGAGCGTAAAAGGTAAATACACAGACGTCTGGAA